>Ga0209728_1000777_pt1 | contig 22751 bp, 17 predicted proteins | sample RifGroD1_FD_183997 | JGI IMG/M metagenome (GOLD analysis project Ga0209728, IMG submission 183997) | Groundwater microbial communities from Rifle, Colorado, USA - Groundwater D1 (SPAdes) (version 2) | ecosystem: Environmental > Aquatic > Deep subsurface > Groundwater | place: Rifle, Colorado... | reverse complement strand
GTAAATATATATCCTTTGCTCTCATACCATTTTTTAGTTCTATTATACCATTTTACTTTAACCATTTTTGTTAATATCATTTCTTAAACATCTCCTTTAATATTTTATTTGGTTTCCTTAAAAGGTAATTAAGCAAACAAACACTAAGGATTGTGTCTTTCAGATGGCCTATCCTAGTTTGCTTAATGTGCATTACGGCACAACAAAAAACACCTCCTAAAGAGATGCTTTTTAATCTGATGTAATTTAAAATTTTTGTCTAATTAAACCCTTGATATATAAGGCTTATAGCGATTACATTTGGTCTAGAATCAATTTGATTTACCAATGTGATAGATTGTGCCACTCAACAAAATAATGCCTTTAAATCTGCTTCTAATTTGTGATATTTTACATTTTTATAGATAATTAATACTCAATCAAGTCAAATTTTAATAAGATCTTTCTGAATCCAAAATAAATATTAATGCATGAATTTGTGTATAATTTATCCAATTTATTGATTATGTTTCTCATATTTATTTCTCTCCTTCAATTGTAATAGATTTGTTTTCTACTATTACAATTTCCTCTGTTTTATATTTACCACTAACAAAACTAGATAATTTAATTAAAACCTCTTTCCCATAGAAAATATAAGAGGAAAGCATTAACATATGAGTTGCGGTAAACAAGTCAACATTAATTCCATTTACATTAATAACAATAATGTTGGGAGTTAACTTTCCGACATAAATCACTGCCACAAAACACGCTGTTACCACCAATCCCTTTATAATTCCTTGAAACAATTTTGTTTTATCAAATTGCTTTTGGAATAATGAGCTGACAGAACCTAAAATTATGTTTACACAAATTAAAATTAATAAGCCACCACCTAACGTAAGAATGCTTTGATCAAACATTAAAATACATCTCCTTAATTTTTTTATTTTTTGCTTTTTCTATTTTATTGCAAAATAGAAAAAGAGTTATCTTGTATAGATAACTCTTCTGAAAGAGGGGTTTGAAGTTTTAGATATTCATCGTAATACATCCATTTTAACTTTTCCCCTGTTTTTAAATCTTTTCCACAAGAATTTGATTTATGTTTACAACATTGAGATAAACTACTCGAACTAAATATATTGTTATATTTAGAGACAGCTTCTTTAAGTGACTGAAATACTTTTTTTGTATTAATACATATTACTTTTTTATAATTCACATTATTATGATTATTTATATATTCATCACATCCCCCTAAGATTTGATTTCTAATTAGATAATTTTCGTAATACATCCAAATTAAAGGTTCTTTTGTTTCAGGATGTTTGCCTGCTGTTTTTTGCGAATTATTATTTGAACAACAACCACTAATTCCACAGTCATCAATATTATAATACTTACTTGCTTCTTTAATAGAGTTAAATATTTCATCAGTTGTTAAACAAATAACTTTTTTATAATTATATTCTTTATTACTCTTTTGCTCTTCTTTTCCATTATAATTACACCACTTTAATTCATTTCCTTGTTTTAAATATTTTCTTATTGTGGTATTATTCATTTTTATTTTTTTAGCAATTTTAGGCACATTCCTTATTTTATAATTCCATAAATCACAGACTATTTTAACCAAACTGCTACATGCAAACTCATGACATTTTAACCAATTGATGTCTTCGCTTTTGAATCCTAATAAAATAGGCAACCTAGACTTCATAACGCTATTCCTAATCCATTTTAAATTACTTTCTCTGCAATCTAATATTATGTAATTTTTAATTTTATTACTTCTAGCTAACCACTCCTTATCGAAATCATTGTCTTGAGTTTCTGCTAATGAATATTTAAATTTCCATTTGCTTTTTATCTCTTCGTAATGCTGTATTCCATGTGTTTCTATAACCCCATTAATTTTACCAAGATAAAAATCGTATTTGTAATTATTACACCATTTAAACGTAGTTTTTGTTAATTGTGTTTGAAAATTTTTATTTAGTAATTGTTCAAAGACATTTAACAAAAACTTTTCTGAGTAGCTTATTCCATCTGAACACCTATTGCAACCGAACCCCTGACTAACTAATTTATTTATTGTCATTTTCTTTTCATACCCACAATCTGGGCATTCCATAAAAATTTCCTTTCCAGAACCATAAGAATATTTATATGCATCTTTTTTATTTACCAAATAATTTATTAATTCAGGATGTGTTATCGCAATAGTATTACATTGATTACAAGTAATACTTCCATGTTTATTGATAAAACTTGCAATATTCTTCAATTCTGAACCATGTTCAGGATAATCTAAACATTTAAACCAATAACCTTTTTTATTTAAACCTAGTGAAGCAAAACTAACATCTTTTGGACTTAATTTATTACCATCTTTGTCAATATTCTTTTCATAATCCCAACGAGATAACACCCAATCTGCCATTTCTTTAGGTAAATATTTGTAACACCAATCATAAAAAGAAACCCATTTTTTATATCCATTTTTAGCACATCTTTGACAATAATATTTACCGTCTTCTTTTACACATTTTATATAATCACACCACCTCACTCCAATTAATGTTTCCCCACAAGCATCACATTCAATATTTACCAATGTGGTTGAACCAACAAGTAAATCAGCAACTTTTACATTAAAAACATCTCCTAATTTTGTAAAAATACAACCTTTGCTTTCATACCAATCTTTATTATTTTTACGCCATTTAATTTCAACTTCTTTTGTAATTAACATTAAAACATTCCTCCTAATTATTTTGTTTTGAAACTTAAATACTCCTGAATCGCACTTTGCAACTCAGGAGTATCATTAAATATGAATATTTTTCTTTTAGATTTTTGATCATCTCTCATTAATTTAAGTACAAACCCTTGAAGCATTAAAAATCCCGCAAGGCGTAAAGAGTAAGAATTGAATTCTGGTTTCATTTAATCATTCCTTGTTTTATTAATTTAAATTTTTAATTTATCCCTTTCCCCCTTAACATCCTTCCAATTACATCTAATTGTTTTAATATTTCTTTTGTTTGATTTGTGTTTGAAATATTTTGTTCTTTAATAATTGCGAATTCTTCTTTAAGTAGCATGTAAATATCTTCATTTTGTTTTGCAAGTTCTTCTTTTATTTCTGTTGTTAATCTTGATGTTATTTTTGTTATAATATATTTTATGAATTTATTTAATTTATTCATAATTTTTCATCCTTTGATTATTTATTGTTTTATAGAAATCCCATACTTCCCACCAATATAAGCCAACACAAGAGTTGAAATTACTGCTAGAACTTTTAATACGATTTTTGTTGTATTGTCCATTTTACCCTTTGCAAACTCATTTTCACTTTTATTATCTTCTTTATCTATTTCATTTTTTGTAGAAGATGTGTTAATTGCAATTTGAGATAAAGTAGATAATAATATATTAGAGGATTGTAAACTATTGTTTTCTATTCTTGCTAAACTAATCTTAATAGTATTAAATTCGCTATCTATGAAATCAAATCGTGCGTCATAACCAGCGTTTTTAATTTCAAGTTCATGAAGTTTTTCACCATGTTGATTTAATCTTGTATCATGATCAGATAATTTTTTCTCGTGATCGTCTAATTTACAAAGGACATCTTCTTCAATTCCCACTTCCAACACCTCTTCCATAATTATATTCTCCATTTAATTTGACACGCCCTTTCTTTTATGCTACAATTACGTCAATGGATGCATTAGCTAGTACCTAGTGCAAACAGGAGACAGTCCAGATCGGGCAATAATCTGGCTGTCATACATATACGACAACTGAATATAGAAATAATTAATTAAAATATAAATAATTAAGCAAGTTCCAATCTTTTAGTTGCATATCCCATTTTAATAATCTGCTTAATTACTTCTTCAGATTTAGATTCTAGAACACGAACAGATAAATAAATATCTTTATCTGTCTTTATTGTTGTATCTGTCACTTTTGAAACGACTCCTTCCTTATATTCTATCCCAAAATAAATACAAACACTTTTAGCAATATTCACAGCAATTTGTTGTCTTACATTTGCATCTGCTAATTTAACATTATCATCCTTATTATCCAAAAATGCAGTTTCTAATAATACTGCTGGCATATTTGTAAGTCTTAAAACTGCAAAATTAGATACCTTGATGCCTCTATTGTAGAAAATTTGTCCCATCATAGGACTTAAAATTTTAGCAAATCTTTCTGCCTTTCCATTTAACCCAAATACATGAACAGTAGTTCCAAATGCTTGTGAATTAAAGGCATCACAATGGACAGAAAGAAATAGGTCTGTTTTATTTGAATTAGCTATTTGACATCTTGTATTTAACGAAGCATTAAGAGAAGATCCATCTCCATTTACTTTTGCTCCTTCTCTGGTCATTATTACTTTTATTCCATTTAATTCAATTAATGTTTTTGCACGTTTGCAAATGTCTAAAACTATATCTTCTTCTCTTAAACCAAATCCTTGACAACCTGTATCAGAATTTGGTGCTGATTGATGACCTGCATCTAAAGTTATTGAATGCATAATTATTTTCACCTTCCATTAAAATTAATAAAATAAATTCCCAAACAAAACAAGAAGTCACATTAAAGTAACTTCTTGTTCCTAATTATACAATTATCCTAACTTCCATTATAATCATTCACTTATTTCCCCATATTTTACCTTTCATTATATTTCCTTAAATATTCAATCTGTTCTTTATCATCATTTTCACTATTAATATGTGCACCATGATTAAAAAGTAAAAATATAATAAGTAAAATCCCATATCCAAATAAACATAAGTATAAGCAATAAGTCACAATTATCATTAAATCACTTCCTTATTGCTTATACGATTATGTTGTTTGGTTTTAAGTGGGTTAGTGTTGAAATATTTATAGAATTTAATTTATTTAAAAGGGGAAATATCACTTCTGTTATAATTCCATTTTCTCCAATTTGCTCTGTTCTTCAAACAACTAATAGGAAGTATACGTCAGATACTCACCTATAATTTATATCAGATATTTCATATCAAAACCTGGAGTAGTTTGTCGCATCGTCATATATATATTGCTACTCAAAACACTTGGTGCATCAAACCCATAACCATCTGACCACACATCTCCAATACTAGCAGTATAAGTATGTTTGCTTACCCCATTTACAAACAATGAAAACTCTACACCGCCGGGTAGGTAGAATTTAGGTGTAAAATTAAGTTTAATTCTAGCACCTGCCACTAGCAAAGCATTTAACCCAGATACGCTTTGTGTAAATATAGTAGTTGTTCCAGACAGTTTTTTAACTTTAAGGGTTATGACATCTCCTAGAATTTCAACTAAATTATAACAATCTTTATACGCTTGTACGTCTTGATAATGGGTGTATATCGAGTAGGTTGTTCCTACCGCAAACGCTGCTTCTAGCGTCATACATATGCTTGTTGGAACGTTATCTCCAAGACTGTAGTAGTCTTTTACTACAGCTTTCTTTTTAACATCCTTTTTAACGTAAGTCCCAGGTATCGGAGGGTAATTAATTACTTTTGTTGCATATGCTGTGCTTCCTGATCCTCTTCCATACTCAAAAATCAAATGTTCTTCGGCATCTGCAAGATAAAAAGATCCTATTCGTTGTTCTATAACATTATCACTCGCACGAACCGTTATCATACTTAAACCAGGAGGAAGCATACACACATAACCTTTGTTGGTAAAATACATTGCTTCAGGTTGTCTATAAGTTTCATGCTTAGTTGTAATCGTTATGGCACTCCCAACAACTGTAGAGTTAATTGCTATCGGTCTACCTGTAGCAACACTAGTGTCTAAAGGGGTATAAAATAGGGCAGTTGGTTTATCCACATAGACAGGGAACGATAAAAGGTAATCGTTAAATATTTTTGTATTTCCCTCTGAATCTCTCCAACAGTAATAATAGGTATCATCGCTCAGGTATCCAGATTCAATAGTCTTTAATATAACCCCACCCTTTGAAATTGGAGATATGATATCCGTGGCAGTTGGAATAAATACTGGATGACCAGGGAAAAGAGTTTTAAGTGATTTTCCTTTGTCTATTCTAGCAATATTGGGGTTAAACTTTGGTACTAGATAAGAAGCGTGTAATCTATGTCCCATGTCTCCAGGATGTACCATATCTACTACCGCTATAAAATCTGAATACTTCATACTCGAAAACATTTCTAAAATTTCTTCAACAGGTTCAGACATTGAAAAATATTCAAGATTATACTTTTGACACAATTGTTTCTGACATGTCTCAATTATAGTTACACTTTCATTTCCATTTCTATAACTAACAGTAGTTCCCACATGTTCAGTAGTCAGTACAGGAGCTTGAATAACTGGTTGTACGCCACGAAGAAAACAATCTATTACTGTACACTCTAAATCTCTGATGAAATTATCAATCGTAGTTGCTGTATTATCCATATTTATACTGTCAGATGTTCCAAATCCTAAAACAATCATTTTTACATCTGAGAAATCAATATTTGACCCTGCTAAACCTCTAAACCAAGTATTATACCAATATTGCAATCCCCAACCACCAGCATAACTCTTGCCATCAAAACCTCCATTATAACATCTTACTGGAACAGTTGAGTCATTTGCTACTAATTTAATATATTCCTCTAGTTTTGTAGGATAAGCGTTAGGTGATTCTGTAACCGTAACTGCAAAAGGATCTGTAGTGCCAACGGATGATACATGTCCCGTTGTAGTAGCTCCATCTGTCGTACTATCAGAATAAAACCCAATTGGACATTCTCTTCCAGAAATCCATTCTGCATATACGCGATTAGCAGTTAGTAATGTGTCAAATTTTATCATTTCTCTTGTCTTCGAGGTCTTAAGATCGGCAATTAAATTTTTCAGTATTGTCCAATTATCATTTACTTTTGTAACTGTATCTAATTCGGCAACATTGGTTTTAAAACCAGCTTGTAAAGGATGGACAATGTTATTTGCTAAGACAGCCTTTTTGCCATTTGTTAGGGTTACATAAAATGATGATGGTTCGGTTGTCGCATCTTGAATAACGTATTCTGCTCCACCGCCATCGTTTATTGCATAATAACCAGATGTTTTTAATCTGTTACCTGCCAATGCTGTAGATGCTTTCATTGCGGATACGCTTTGATGTGTATAATCAGCTTTATATAAGTTAAAATCTGTCACCAAAGTATCATAAGCTGTTAAACTCAACGTATCAAACCATACCCATACGCTTCCATCATACCTATACATTTTCCCATCATCTATCGTTCTAACTGTCCAATAAATCACAGGAGATGGATAAGTTGTCGCTATATTACTATAACTATCTACTGGATTTTTTAATATCATTTTTGAGGAATTTATCATTGCTTGATATTCAATAACTCTATTGCTTTCTGCTAATACTCTATCTTCCTCATTAGAAATACGAGTATTTTCTGATTCAATAGAATATTGATTATTTGCTATTAAAGTTTCAAGATCATTTATAGTTGCATTTGCGGTTACATTAATTGCTGTCAAATCTGTTTTAGTTGTAGAAGCAGTTGAATTAATTGAAGTTAAGTCTGTTTTAGTTTGAGTTGCCGTAGAGTTAATACTAGTTAAATCAGTCTTTGTTGTTAAAGCAGTATTATTTATACTAGTCAAGTTCGATATCGTGGTGGTAGCAGTATTGTTAATTGAAGTTAAATCAGTCTTTGTAGTAGTAGCAGTATCATTAATACTAGTTAAATCATTTTTAGTGGTAATAGATGTATTATTAATTGAAGTTAAGTCAGTCTTTGTTTGGTCTGCGGTAGAATTTATATTAGTTAAATCATTTTTTGTAGAATTTGCTGTGCTAGTTGTACTTATTAAAGTTGAATTGGCTGAATTTCCAGTTGCAATAGCAGAGTTTAGATTTGATATAACGGTTGATGCATCTCCAACACTATCTGCCACATCTTGTAAGTTCTGAGTTGCTGCACCATCAACAGATTTTGTATAAACTCTTTCTGCAGAAAGCAAAATTACTCCACGACCCTGATAGGATGCTAAAACTGTTTGACCAATTTCCGAAGAATTAAAAGTAATTATAGAATTTAAATAATTTACATAAAAAGAATTAATTGACAAACCTGTAATTATTTTAGATTCATTGTAACAAGCAATAGAGTATACAGATGTATTATCTGGATTTGTTGTCCATGTTCCAGATATTGTTGCTACTTTTGTACTCCCCACATAATCTGTTATTAATTTTGATTGTCCTGAACCAGTTCCACCTGTGATAGTTATTGTGAAATTATTATATCTGTCATCTGTTGCTGAAGCACTGGATTTCAATGTAATTGTACTTGATGCTCCTGCTTGTGCTGTACCAACTAATACAACAGTTACCCCATAAAATTCACTAGGAAGTTCATCGAGAACTATTTTACTCTCATTGGAAATTACACATAAGTCTTGTTTACTAATCAAATCTTCTCTTAATTCATACAAAAGTGGGTTATTAAATTCAAATGTCATTTATTTCTTTCCTCCTTTTAATATATAAAAAGAGATAGAATCTAATCTATCTCTTTTTTAAACATTGATATATTATTTATTAATTTTTATAATTAATTTATTAATTTTCATGCAAAAAGAACCCACATTGCTATGGATTCTTTTCTTTTGGTATGATATAATCTTACTGCATGAGTTATTTATACATTTTTAATTGGCTTGTTTCAGCAAGCCTTTTTCTTTGCTCTTTTCTAGCCGTTTCAATATATAATCCATTCCTTTAGGAGTTACCAATGTCACAGGAATATCCACAACTTCTCCATTAATAATCTTTAATTTAATTATCACTTCAAAATATTTTGCATCAATGAACTGTTGTCGAGGAATGTTCTGTTTTCCTTTACCTGACATAAGAATTCCTTCAGAACGAAGAAAACTAAATAGCTTATTCCTTCCACCAGAAATTTTCAACTCTTTAGCAACAATCATCATAGTCTTATTTGTTTTAGAAGACATTGCTTGTTCATATAATAAAATTTTAGGTTTATCTTCTTCGATTTGTTTTCTCAATAATTCTAGTTCACCTTTACGAAGTCCTTTTAGGATTTTTCTAACCCATGAACGAAATTCTTTTGCTTTTTCTGTTCCTGCAAGTAATGCAACTTCATAAATTCCATCTTCATTAAATACTCTTGTTTCACGATCTCCTGCTTCCGACTTCATGGTGACACCTGAAGAAAAATCTATTTTTCTAAGATACGGATTTCTTGTTACGAGTGTATTAATTCCTTTCCTTGGATTACTATATCCAAGAACCATTCCTAATTGTTCGCTTGTCATAAAAATATCATCATTATCATCTTTCCATAAATCACATTCAATACCACTGAAATTTTCTTTTCTAAACAAAACTAAATCATTCACAAAGTTCACCAACTTTGTCGCCGATCATTTCATAAAGACAATCATCACAAACTTTAATATTCAACCTTTCATTATCAAAATGACTACCATATCCACCTGTTCCATTAATCTCCCACACATTTTCCATAGGATTAAGATTAACTATTCTACCGCATCTAAAGCATCTTACAGGCAATTCATAGACACAAAGTTGAATTTGAGTATTATCTTTCATATTAATTGTAAAAACACTTTTAAAGACATTCTCTCCATCTACATAATCAATATCAAGTATATCGTCTTTGAAGAATCTCAACTCTTGAGGATGATTGTTGTCCATATCAGAAAATATTACAGTATCTCTCAATAATTCAGCATTAAACCAGTGGTATGTATTACTTGATCTAATTGGTGATAAATCAACCTCTATTTTCCTACCTTTAAATGAATCCATTAAACCAAGCATCTCTTGAACATTAATTTCTCTCATACTCATTACAAAAACTCCTCTACTCTTCCAAATATTAAGGCTCTTTAAGAAACCTTACATTTGTTATTGTACAGGAGAATGTTGTAAATGTCAATACAATATTAAAGAAATATACAACTGGAATAAATTATTCCCCATCGTATTTATCTTCTTCTTCTAAATAGAAAATATCATCTATTTTCATATTAAGAATAAATGCAATCTTCATCACAATTTCTGTACTCGTATTGTATTTATTGGAAATTACATTATTTAATGTACCCCTATGCAAACCAACTTGTTCAGCAAGCCACGATTGCTTGATGCCTTTTTCTCTTAAAATTTCTTTTAATCTATTTTTAACTATTGCTTTTTTCATATCCACAACCATCAATCCCTTCTCCTATATATTATACCACAATCATAATCTCACATGCCAAGTCTAAGCATATGTATAGGAGACAATTGAAACAACCTTATAAAATATTATATCACTATTATATATGAGCTGTCAAATATTTTTATTTATTGATTTACAAAATTCATATTCATAATAAATAAAGGAGGAGAATCTAAATTATCAATTCTCCTCAAACAAATAATAACTATTTATGGCATATATTGTCGAATAAATCTTTCTTACCCATAACATATGATAAACTATAAACTAAAGAAAGGAGGAAATTAAATTGAATCTACCTAAAACAAACCATTGTCCTAACTGTGGAAACAATACATTTGGAGCTTTAGCAGGAGATGGAACTCCATATGCTATTCTAACTTCTGCAAACAAAGATAAAAATGGCAAGTTTATTCCAGATGCTACAAAAGTATTAGCAGTAATTCCTATTATTTGTGATAAATGTAATTATGTAATGTTGTTTAAAGAAAATTAATTTTATTTATTCCAAGAATATTTATTAATATCAATTACACTTTGTTGTTCAATTTTGCCCCATGAATACTTAAAAATATCAATTTTAGACTGTTCATTTTGAGCAGTTTCTTTTTTATTATCTGTCATTTTATATCACCTCCTTTCTAATATTTTTACAAAGAGAAAAAGACCTATAATCAGGTCTTTTCTTTACCCATATTTACCACCATATTCCACAACAACAAAAACTAAATCAACACGAATAAAATACTACAATCCGGTAATAATTCCTTCAAAACATTCCTATAATAATCACTTACTGGACTACCAGTTAAATATAAAGTCTTTAATCCACTTAAACTTCCTAATGGCTTATAATCATAAATATAATCTGAAGATATACAAAGATTCTTCAAATTCTTTAATTCAGACAATGATTCTAAATCACTAATGCGATTTTTATGTTGTCCAATATATTCCAATGATGAATTTTTAAGATCAAGAAATATTAAATTTGTCAATCCTTTTATTGGTGCAATATCTACAATTTCATTATTTGGTAAAGATAATTTCCTTAATTTTGTTAATCCTGATAATGAACTAATATCACTAACTGAAGAATCAGTTAAACTAAATTCTCTTAGATTTGTAAAATATTCTATTCCACTAATATTTTTGATTGATTTTAATTCATGTACATATAATTTAGTAATTTTCTGTACATCAGATTCAGTAATATCACCTGTTGGTTTATTTAGAGTTTTTCTTATTGCATTTTCAAAATTAATGTCTTTAAAAGTAATTGGAGAAATATTTGGCAATATATTTACTATACATTTATCTGTCTTTTTACCATCAACTGTTGTAACCGTGATAGTTGCTTTTCCTGCTTTAACTCCTTTGACTTCTCCTGTTACGGAATCTACAGTAGCAATTGATTTATTGCTTGATTTCCATGTGACTAATTGATTTGTTGCTGTAGTAGGGGTTATAGTAGGAGTTAATATTTCTGTTGATCCAACATTTATTGATATGGCTTTCTTATTTAGAGTTATTTTTAATGGTTTTATAGTTTGCGTTGCAACAGAGCTATTGTCTATTTTACTAAAACTAACCTCAGAAGCCAATGACGGTAATGCTGTCACAGACAGTAGAGACATAGACAATGCAATAGTGATAAATAATTTTTTCATATTAATTCCCTCCTCTGTATTATTATGTAATTATTATTATATATCAAAGAGAAGGTAATTGCAACTATAATATTAATAGAATATTTTTATTTATTGATAATCAAGTAGATGGGATTGATTTGGTAAAGCAATACAAAAAGAGAAATTTTAAGAATCATTTTCTCTTTTTGTAAAATATTAATTTATAAATCTCAACACAAAAATACCGTAAAAATAACCAATAATAAAATTAAGGTGTCGTCATGATTATTATTCCACCATTACTAATTAAATACAGTAAATTAGCTTTAGTAGCATAGTAATCATGAAAATAGGTATTAAAATCATTTCTATTTATAGTTGTTGTATTTAATACAGATAACGAAAGAGTAGCCACATAACTAGCTAATGCATTATAGGCGGGTGTGTAATAATTAGATGCATATGTTACTGATCCACCAATTGCTATATCGAACCCTTCATCAGTATAAAATGTTTGATTTATAATCTGAGGATATTCAGAAAATATAATATCCCACTCTTTACTTATAAATTTTTTCTCAAATGGAGTAAGTTTACTATCATCAGAATAATCGGTTAATAAATCCATTGCTTGAGTATCTTGTATTTTTGCCCAAGTGTAGGAAGTAGTAGATGATGAATCTAAATAATAAAAATCTGTGTATGTTCCTATATAAGTACCAGGATCTTCTCCATTATTTTCTGTAAATGTTGAACCTCCATTATTAGAATATTTAATATGCAAATATGAACTAGAACCATTTGCTCCTGTTGGCCCCTGAATACCATCTGTTCCAACAATTTTACTCCATACATATTTTATTGGATCTATAGATGCGGTTGGGATGGCATCAGAATAAATACCTATATATGTCCCGCTACTGAAACTAAACCCAGATGTTCCGGTGCTATTGGAAGCATAAGCAATATGCATATAAGACGCTTTAGTATCTGCATATAATTTAGCAGATGTTGCAATAAATTGTGATAAATCTTCTCTCGATGCATAATAATCTTTAAACTTATTATCAAATTCTTCTCTATCTATATTTGTTGTTTTTGTTAAATCAACTAAAATTGGTGTTGGATTACTAGTATTATTAGGAAGAACTGTTACAAAAAGATAAGTATAAACTGCATCATAAGCATTATCATATATATTATAAAAAGATGTCATTTCTGTTGACGGATACAATAATACTCTTGCATCATAATTTATTTTTTCTACAACAATAGTATCCCATATTGGTTTTAATTTTGTCTTTTCACTTTTTGTTATTTTCCCCCCATCAGAGATATCAGCTAATTCTTCTAATGCTAAAATAGCATCTGTTTTTGCCTTATTCGCTAATGCTTTTGCAATATTTGCTGCAACATCATCTGTATATTCAGTATAATAAATCCAATCTGAATCAACATAACTTCCGGTCAATCTTTCAACTATACAAATCTTAAAATCGCCATTAGATTGTTGTCTCCACAAATCTTGAACATTATAAGGAGGTTGAGGAGTTCCTACAAATATTCTTAATTCTGAATCCAATGATCCTTGTGCTCTTGAAGAATCTGATAATACTTTGATTACATCTACATTATCAATTAAATCCCATAAGTATGAAGAAGAAAATCTATAAGCGTTCCCTTCAACTACATCATAAAATAAATCGCCTACATGATATCCTTTAATTGTACTAGTATCCCATTCAATGCTTGGAAGATTAGTCAACAATGGAGCATAACCATAAAAATAACATTCAATTTTGCCATCCACACTTTGATTCTGAAATCCACTATTATCTGCATTATACAAAGTATCAGCAAATAATTTTAAAGATGTTGCTATAATTGCATTTGGTTTAGAATTATCAATTTCTAATGTAGATACTTTTGCAATAAGTGCTGTTTTCGTAGTTTGTAAACTATCATACAATGTTTGAATAACTCCAATTTGAGGTGCAGTTATTGACTTAGGTACTGACAAATTAATCCAATTATTTAACTCAGTTTGTAATGAATTTAAAGCAGTTTGATAATTTGTTTTCTCATTAGGACTTATATCACTTAATCCTACTTTTGCAGCAAGATCAGTCAATGGTCTAGATTCTTCAATTACTAAAGCTAAATCAGTCCCAAGTATAATAGAATCTTCTACGCTTATTGTAAAAGTATTAAATGAACTAGTTATTTTTAATCCTAATGCAATAATTGCTTCTGCTAATCCAGATATTGATTCTCCTACATAATCTCTTGCAATAACCATTAATTCTTCAAGCAATGCAATTTTATTAGTATAATACAATGTAAAATAATTAATAAATGTAGCACTAACAATTGTAGAACTTGAAGTTAAATCAACTAATATAGGACTAATATAAGAATTTAAATTAGAATAGGCAGTTTGATAATTTGATAAAAGTGTTGCAACAGTAGGATAAGTAGGAGTATTCCAATAATCTGCTTGCATTTCTACTGTATTTTTTTCACTTACAATTGCATCCCAATAACTTTTTACTGTTTTCTTTTCTTTTGATGTAACAGTTGTATTACTAGCAACTTTTGTAATATCTACCATAACTATATCTCTATTTGCTTTTGCTACTTGGACTGCTAAAGTTGCTTCTGCTGAAATTAATGTTGTTCCAACAGCAATTCCTTGAGGAGTACCATCTACTATTTTTGTATTTATATCAGCATATGGTGCTTTTTTACCAGTATCATAAAATACTTCTAATGCCGTTCCTTTAAATAATTTAGGAATACCCACAAAAGCAAAAGGGAATCTACCTGTTCCTGTATCTGTTCCAGTCCCTCCACATCTAATCATTGCGTTTAGTAGATTTTGATTCCATCCTATAGAATTATAGGAGGTTAATGTTACAATTACTGTATTATCTAATGAATTTAATTTTGTTGCTAATAAATTTCTATCTGCTTCATTAGAATTATAAGTATCATATAATTGCGTAAAAATAATAGACAAATCTTCTCTACTAATTACTGTCAACATTAATCCAGTTCCAGAAACTCCACTTGCACTAATATTCTTTTTGTTAAGTTTTAAGTATCGAGCAGAATTATGATTTGCACCTGTACCTCTTATTGATAATTCTCCATCAATTGAATATTCAGCAGTTAATAGATTTATTGCATTATTTAATGCTAATTTTGTACTCATGACTAAATCAAATTTCTTTAGGAATAATTTTCTTTCAGATGATTTTATTTTTAATCCTTTTCCTGCATAACTTAATAATGGTAAATCAACCCATTTTGCTAATTCTACTTGTAATCCATCAACTCCATTCAAAGCTACAGTTCCAGTCAATGAATTTTGATAATTATTTATTAATTCAGAAGAAACAGTTAAACTATTAGCAATATTAATTACATCTTCACTTTCTGCCAATATTTTATCAAATGATGCTTTTAATGAAACAGATTCATCATATGTAATATAATTATCTTTAGCGAAAGTTTTAATATCCATTTGCATTGAAGTAATTGCAACACTAACCTCAAATAATTGTTGATCTACAAGAGTTAATTCATTATCAATTTGTACTTGAGTTATTAATGCAGTTAATATATTTTTTTTAGTTTCTGCTATTTTAAGTTTTTTGTTTATATCTACTCCTTTTGATGGTTTAATTGTTATTGGATAATCTGATGAATCTTTATTTAACCAATCACTCACTGAATTTAAAGCAGTTACAATGGCACCACTAGGAGTAGTACCAATCTTGTAATAGTCATCTTTTGCTTCTTCCAATCCATTATATAATATATTATCTTCACCAATTATCGCAAGTAATCCATCAGCAATAGCAATAATATCACCAGATTCATCTTGTACTGCAACTTTTGATAATTCTAATGCATCAGATTGTTCTTCTGTGATTTCTTTCGCATTAATATAGGTGTTCACCTGTATTTGAAAATCACTTAATGCTGTATTTAATTCTGCAATTTGAGATTCTACATATCTTTTTCCATCATCTTGACGAGCTTTACCAATTGCATTTATGAGGATAGATTTTTTATTTTCTACATCTTTGAATAGGCCAATTATAATATTCCTTTCTTCTATTGTTACCACAATCGGATAAGTCAATGGATTTTCTGTTGTTCCTATCCATTTAGTCATCAATTCTAATGTTAAAGCATCTAAAGCATTGTCGTAATTATCTGCTTCTGTAGTAATTTCAAGTTCTTCTGCAATTATTAAAATATCTTCCGATTCTGCTATTGCTTGTTCTAATGTTAATTTTAGTGCTTGGCTTTCATCCTTGGTTATATATCCATCGTTTCCGAATCTTTCAATATCAATTCCTAAATTTAATAATGTACCATTCATTTCTTGTATCTGTTGGTCTATATATTCTGTTGCATTGTCTTGTGATTTATCCCATTTTAATTTACTTATATCAATGATATCAACCACACTAGTAGTTTGATATAAAATATCTGATAATTTAGAATTTTTACTTTTAACATTAGAAATTGTTAATTGTATTTCATAATTCTCGAAATCATAGGTTACCTCTATTATTCTAGCAGTCAAATCAATTCCTAATTGTTTATGGATAATAGAGATAGAGTCGCCTAAATTAATTTTATTCCAATTTAATTGTTCTTCTAATATTTCCAAGAAATTAACCATGTTTATTTGAATTATTGTAGTAGGGTTCTTTCTTTTTTCCATCTCATCTAATCCATAAAAGTATAGGTCTTCTGGAGATATCAAACTTTGATTCGTCCAATCTTTCTCAATCTGATAAGACATTTGAAGCTCTAATAATAATTCAGGAGTTGAAGCAAAATATGCTTCATAAGACAAAGTGGTTTGAATTTCTGTAATTTGATTATTAACACTATCAATCTCTATTTGTTTATTGTCAATCTCTATTTGTTTATTATCAATTAAAACTTGTTGCTCTACCTTCTGGGAAATATAAATTGTTTTCTTAGAACCATCAGCAGTCGCAATATTATTATCTATAATTTTCATTGCGTCCGTAAATACGGTCATTTCATTTACCAAGATAGTCATCTCTGTTTGTTTCGTTGTTAATGTCAATAATAGTGCAGGAAATGAATCTCTATTTTGAGTTAATAATAATTGATAATCTAAAATTTTATGACATAGTTCGTCAGACATATAATCACTGCTGAAAATTACCTCTCTAGTATTCTCATCTCTTTGAAAAGGAAATAAGAAATATGAATAATTTTCGATATATGAGGTTCCAGTTGGGGAAATTGAGTTTATAGTCAATCCGTCTTTGCCATAGAGTTTAAGTCTCGTACAAAATGTTTCAGTATCAATATTTTGCACTATAGTACGTAAATACCGTTTATCTGAAATTCTCAAACCTTTATTTATTCCCACGTTATCTATGGTATAGAAGTTAATTTTGCGCAAGTTAGAGTCAAATTTAGCAATTAAATTAAATTTCTCTGCAACTTCTAAAATAAAATCAAGTTTCGTTTTTACAGAAACCTCAAAGGAACGATATACCGAATCTAATTCTGTAGGGTATTCGCCAAGTGACCATACTGTTTCTTTAAGAATCCCATCTGTATTTGTTGTCACAGTAGTTGAAATTCCATCAACTACTGTGGTTGTGTCTCTTGAAAATCCATTCATAACTTCTGATAATTTGACGGCATCGACTTTATATGATCTTATATTCTTATCTTTTAATTCGTACTCAAGTGAATAACAATTAACCTGAAGAAAATCTACATTATCATCTGCATTTTGCGATGGATTATTAATGATAAAGAACTCAGTATATTCACCTAATATTAATTTTATAAGAAATCTATTCTTAATTTGGTCACAATGTTTATTATGTTGTATTTCATGATTTATGTCAAGTTTATATGGTAATTCGAACATTAATTCATTTAGAGTTGTAAGATTAAGTTTTAAACTAGCCCTATAGTGTTCGTTTAATGACGCTATAATGGTTTTGTTTGGTTTACAAAGATATAATTTTGGACGTTGTGGTGTTTTTGTTAAATCAATATCTATAAACAAATGAAATCACCTTCCTAGTTAATGAAATTTATTATATTTATAAAGTTCGGAATTGATATTTAAACTGAAGTTTACAAGCTCCAACTATTTTTATGTTATTTACCCCACGTATCATATTTATAAATATGCCATTATGATTATCATATCTGTAAGTTGATGGGATAGATGTTATTATCTCTTCATTTTCATTATCTATATATAAATCTTCATCTAATACAAGGGAAGTCAATTTAAACTCTGATCCTCCATTAGAAAGATTTATTATAGAAATATCTCCATCCCCTATTTTTTGAAGTGAGAGGATTGGTTGGCAATCTACATCACCATAATTAATGAATTGAATAATTGTACCTTCTGTGGGATTTGTGGATAAATCGTATAATGGTGATAAAAATTGCGATGAGTAAATAAATTGATCTTTACAACGAAAAGATATAGTTATGTATCCAGATTTTCCATTGTGTGTTAATTCAGAACTATCAATTAAAATTGCATAAAAAATTAAATCTGGAAGAGATTCAAAAACTAATTCGCAATATTTTTCTTGAACTAACCATCTTTTTACTGATCGTAGAGTATCTTCGCTAAATTCATCTGAGAATGCAATAGTTAATGTTAATATTCTAGGAGATGATTTTACCTCAACAAAATATGGAGCATTTGATTTACGATTTACAATTTCTTTTATTTCCCTATCCGCTAAAAAATTTTCTTGAAATAATCCACTATCAATATGACAATTGATAATATTAAAATCTGTCGAAACAATATTATTATACATAAATGATAGAGATTCTGAAATAGGCATTATTACTTTTCACCTCCTATTGCTTTTTCCAATATTATTTCAATATTGTTAAAATCATAATACCAAATTGCTAATAGTCTAATTCCGTGTTTTTCAGCATATTCTTTTTTGCGTCTGTCATGTTCTTGTTGAATTATAAACTCTTCATCTGTTTGAATATTTGCAGTACCATCGTGAAATTCACCCTGATACTCGATAAGAATATTATATTTTGGAAGGTAAAAATCATAAGATAATTTTCCACCACCTAAACCAACAAGTCCATCAAATTTCTGTTGTGGAATAAAATATGTATTATCATTTTTATTTAATAATTTATAATCTTTTTGGCTTATTTCAAAAAAACTATAACTAATAAAAACTTCTTTGCATCTCTTCTCACCTTTTGATTTATTACATTGAGGGCAACCTCTATTTCCATTGTTTCTATGATTAATTGTATCCTTCCACTCATGATCGCATTCTTTACATTTCCACCAAGCATATTTATCCGTATTTGGAGTATATTCTGAAGGTGCTTTATCATTTTTATCATAATTCCACTCTTCACATAATTTTGGATTATTAAATAATAGATTATGATCTTCAGATGGATAATAACCTCTGCAATATGGACATCCATTATCATGCCTATCTGTTACTTTTGCTTGCCACTCATGTTTTGAATTTTTAGAACATTCCCACCAAATATATTTACCACTACCCCAAGTTACATCAAATGGAGTTAAATCACCATTCTTTGTCGGATGCCACTCTTTTGCTAATATAGGATTTTTTGTTGCAAGACAATTTGATAATCCAACTTTTAAACCACGACAAAATGGACATCCTCTATTACCTCCATATATATTACCCCAATTTGATTCAAATATTTCTCCACATTCTTCTTTAAGACATCTCCATTGGAGCAATATATCACTTCCATAATAATTATTACTAATTAGTTCGAATTTTTTATTATTTAATTTGCACCATAATTTTATATTTTGAATTGTAAAAGGGTTCGATTTATTAAATTTATCAGGAATGATACAATCAAATAAACCGTGTAAGGAACTGTAGTAAAAATAGTTATTTATATCTTTAAATATTAATTTATTTTCACTTCCAACATATTTGTCGCTAACCAAACTTAATTGTGAATTTGTTAATATTAGCCACAATTTTATATTTTGTATTGTATATTTATTTCCTTTACTAAATTTAGATGGATTTTGTTTATGATTATATATACTCATTAAAGTTGTTGAATAATAATAACCCTCTTTGTCTTTAATTATTAATTCTTTCTTACTTCCTAAATATTCTTTACTAATTAATATATAACCTAATAATCTAATAATTTCTCTGACTTCTTCAGTTGTAAATTTAATTTTAACACTCATTATTCTTTCAACCTCCTCAAATTTATTGACAATTACCCTCAAAAATTGCATAGCAAAAAAGAGCAGAGTGCTTGAGGAACACCTTTCATTGGTTTATAACTCCAATATATCTGCTCTAAAAATTTTCATATTTTATTTCAATAAAAATAATATTATTAGAGGAAGAATAATTATCTTCCTCTAATAATCTGAGCACGCTCAATTTTCTTAATAGTAAATTCGGCTGCTCTTTCCAATTCTTTATTAGATATTTTTCCATCAACCGATGTAACATTAAAATTAATATTTGGTATTGTTACATTTGTTCCTGATGAATTATTATTTAAGAATTTAGGCATTTTAAATGATGGGAGATTAAAGGATGGTAATTGAATATTTTTTATTAAATCCATTAATGGGGTATTGCCAGTTCCATTGGCATAAGATGGAATATTTAGGAGTTTAGCTTTACTGATTAATTGTTCTGTTAGGTTGTTAGGAATAACTTCAGTTCCTTTTTCTAGATTCATGATTTCGGGCCCATTATTTCCACTAAGAAATGGTCTACTATTTGGAGGAATTATTAATTCTCTTCCCTCTTCTGAAGTTTTTGCTAGTCCTCCTTTATGGAAGGACGTTCCTGAAGCATAATTAGGAAATGCATCAAGTTCATTTGCAGCAGATTTTATCTGTTTTATTGTATTAATTATTGCTTGAAAACTAGTGTCGATTTCTCCTGCTTTTTCGGTTAAAGTATTTGTAAATTCATCAGCAAAAATATCAAGACTTTCTTTAATTCCCGTAATATTGCCATCAAGAATTTCTTGAACCTTTGTTAACCAAATTTCATCATTTAACATAAGTTCGTTAAATGCTGTTTCTGTGGCAGTTTTTTGATCCTCTAAAGATTGCTTTTTTGCTTCATATGCATCATTTTCTGATTGTTTTTTTGCTTCTGATTCTTTTTTTATGGCATCTAAAGCATCTTGTAAATTTTGCTTACGAAGATCAATTGTATGAGAATTTTGCATATCTTCAATAGATGATTGCTTTTCTAATAGTTGTTTTTGTAATTCCGCTAATTTTGCTTTTCCTTCATATGATGTATCATTTTTGAAGATATTTATTTGATCTTGAATATCTTGTGCATCAGTTTGAGCAGAATTTAGATCCTTTGTATAATCTTCTGCATTCGCAAGACGATCAATAGCATCAATTTGTTTATTTATTGAATCTTCTCTAGCCTTTTCTTCGATGTCAATATCATCTAAAACTTGCTGATGTCTTCTATCCTCAGATCTCATTTGTACATCTATTACTGCTAAATCAATTATTTCTTGTTGTTTAGCAGCATCTTTTAAAGTTTGAACTATATCATTAGCGTAATCTTGCAATGATTTTTGATTCTGATTAAGGGTGAGTTTTAGATTTGCCATTTCATCATTTAAAGCTTTTTGAGATTCTGTAGTTAAATCTGTAGCTTTTAATAGATGACCAATAGTAACAATTTCATTAAAAATTGCATCTTCTTTTTCTTTTAATATAGTAATTTGCTTTGCTTGTTCTTTAGAATATTCTTCAGATGACTTATCATACAAATCCATTGCAGATTTAGATAAATTAATTTTTTTATCTAAATCGGTCATTGATTGTTCAAATTTCTCAATTTCAATTTGAACTAAAGAATTTTTTAGTGCTACTAGTGAGTCTGTAAGTGTATCAATGGATACACCTGTTTCATGATATGCTTTTTCTAATTTTTGTAATTCATCATGAGTCATATTCATGGTTTTTCTAGTTTCTACACTTGAATCTTTAAATTTAGTTTGAAATGCAAGGGTGTCTTCACCTTTAGGATCAAACCATGATAATGTTTCTCTTACTGAATATCCACCTTCAGATGAAACTTTTGCAAATTCATCTTCCATTTTTGAACGAGCTTGGGATAATTGGGATATTTGTTTTGACTGTCCTTCAATTAGTTGACGAGAAAGGGAGAGTTCTTTATTGTAGTCTTTTGCAGATTTTGCTATTTGGAGTTGCTTTTCTAGGAGTTTGTTGGATTCTTCTGTGATTTTGGATTCTGTTAGAAATGATCTGATTAGTGACTCTTCGATCGAGACGAATTCTGAGAGTGGGGTTGTTGGGGATGATTTTTCTTTTTTGTCTTTAGGTGAACTTGGATAGTTTCCAGAATATGCTGCAGACTTGATATTACCTAATAATGCCCTCATTGATGCAATTTTATCATCTACACCATTGTCTGCATTAAGTTGTGACTGTAAGGTATTTGCTTCTGCTCTTATTTTATCTTCTTCATTAAGCCATATAGTTCCAGTGCTAGGGTTTAAAGTTGGTTTGCTTAAAAATGTAGGAAGTGCATTAAGAGCATTATTTCTTTGTTTTATTGCTTCTGCTTCTGCTATAAGATTAGAAATTCTTACTTTAGTTTGTTCAGCTTGATTAGAGGTGTATGTTTTTTCTGCCTCAAGAGCAGTTATCATCCCATTGATACGGACATCTAATAAACCCTGAACTGCTTCTTTATTGAGTGTTAATTGTCCATTCTCG
>Ga0209728_1000774_pt1 | contig 22845 bp, 36 predicted proteins | sample RifGroD1_FD_183997 | JGI IMG/M metagenome (GOLD analysis project Ga0209728, IMG submission 183997) | Groundwater microbial communities from Rifle, Colorado, USA - Groundwater D1 (SPAdes) (version 2) | ecosystem: Environmental > Aquatic > Deep subsurface > Groundwater | place: Rifle, Colorado... | reverse complement strand
CCTCGACGCGAACTTTTATCCCAAAACTATAGAATATTTATGCAAACGATGCATAGAAAGCAGGTGCCCTAATGGCAGGAGGCAGACCGCCAAAACCACTAGCCCTAGTCAAAGGGCACCGGACAAAAGCAGAGAAAAAAGTCCGCGAAAAAGGAGAATCAGAACTCCTTACCGGGACATCCATGAAGGAAGATGCAAGTGTAAAAAATAACCCCGTTGCACACAAGGAATTTACTAGAATAAAAAAGCTGCTCAAGGCAATCAAGAAGGATGACGACTTGAGCGGGAATATTATCAACACTCATTGCAAGCTGCACGCTGAGTGTGAGGCATTTGAGGGAATGAAAACTGAGCTACAATTCGATCTAGTGAACTTAGAGAAAGCATACAAGAATAAAGAGATAGACATTCTTACTTACTATGATAAAAAAGACAAGATTCAAGACAGGATCTTTGCTTGCGACAAAAAGATCATGGACAAACGGAAAATGATGTTGGACATTGGCAAGGAGAATATTCTAACAATCCAATCTGCCTTGCGCTCAATTCCTAAGAAAGAACAGCCGAAAGGAAAAAGCCCGATGGCGGCATTCCTGGAACGAAAGCAGGTAGGTGACCAATGAAATATATTTTTGAATGTATAAGGTGCGGTCACATCCACTATGTGAGCAGGCAAAAGTACGTCTATTTCCTTGGGAACAGTTGTGAAAAATGTAAAGGGGAGATAATCGAGAAGCAAGGTGAGGGTAATGACTCATAATAAAGATAGAGCCTTAGAAGTAATTGAATTCATAAGCATGTTAAACTTGGTTGACGATTTTTATGGTCAACCTTTTGTTTTGCTCGATTGGCAACACAAGGTCCTATGGGATGTATACGGGACAGTCGAAAACGACAGACGACAATACAGATATGCTTACCTTGAGATCCCCAAGAAGAATGGAAAATCAACTCTGATTGCAGCAATAGCCCTATACCATTTAGTGTGCGATCCAAAGGGTGGTCAAATCTTTTGTTGCGCCTCCGACAGACAACAGGCAGAGATTATCTACAAGGCAGCCTGCGGAATGAGGGAGCAGAACCCGGACCTCGAAGAGATATTAAAACTAACAGATAGCAAGAAGGAAATCAAGAACACAATCACAGGAACAACATTCAAGGTTCTATCCGCCGAAGCATACACGAAACACGGACTAAACCCTACTGTTGTTATTTTTGATGAACTCCACGCACAACCAAACAGAAACCTTTGGGATGTTATGACTTTTGGAGCAGGGGCCGCAAGAAAAGAGCCTTTATGGTGGGTGATCACAACAGCCGGGGATGATCCTGACCGTCACTCAATTGGTTGGGAGATCCATGACAAGGCTAAAAGGATTATGGATGGTGAGTCCGACAATCAAGCATGGTACGTAAAAATATACGGAGCGCCTGAAGACGCTAACATTTTTGAAGAATCTACTTGGTATGCCGCAAACCCTTCTCTCGGTTCGGCCATTAGTATAGAGAGTGTAAGACAAGAAGCAACAGACGCACGCGACAGCGAAGGTGCAGAGAAGTTATTTAGATGGTTAAGGCTAAACCAGTGGGTCAGTCTGAAGCGAGTCGGTTGGCTACCTCTTACTCTATGGGATACAACCGAGGGCAAATGGAACCCTGCCGAGTTAATAGGAAAGCGTTGCTATGCTGGTCTAGACTTATCATCGACGACCGACTTAACAGCACTCAAACTTCTATTCCCCCCGCAAGATGGCCTTGAAGGATGGAGAGAAATATCAGAGGCGTGGATACCTGAAGATAGTATGAAGGAACGTGTCGCGCGTGACGGTGTGCCTTATGATCGGTGGGTAAAGTCAAAACACTTGCATGTTACACCAGGTAATGTTGTCGATTATGAGTTCGTAGAGGCTAGAATCTTAGCTTTCAACCAACAATACGACCTGCAAATGCTAGGAACTGACCAGTGGAACGCTCGAATGTTAGCCCAACGACTTGAAAAATCAGGGGTAAAACTCTATGAAGTGCCTCAAGATATTAGGAATTTGTCCCCGGCCATGAAGGAACAAGAACGATTAATGAAGACGGGCATGTATACGCATGAACATAACCCGGTTGCTCGGTGGTGTTTTGGTAATACAAACATTGCGATTGATGGAAACGGAAATATAAAGCCTATGAAAAATAAGTCTGTTGAGAGAATCGACATAGCGGTGGCCGGGGTTATTGCCATGGCTGTAGCTATTCAAATGGGCGCGACAATGGAGAAGTGCCCATACTCAGAATCACGCGGAATACTGATGCTGTAGGAGGTGAGAATTTGGAATTAAAAATATTCGGTAAAACATTTGCATTTGGAATAAAAAATCAACTTGTCCAATCCCTCCCGAATTTAACCAACGACAGCGCATGGAACAACTACCTCAACGGCAAAGGGTACAATGTTTCGGCATCGACAGCACTGAAGGTTGCCGTGGTTATTCGTTGTGTTGATGTTGTGGCAAAAACTATGGCTAGTCTCGGTTGTCATTTGCAAAAAGAAACATCCGAGGGAAAAACAAAAGCGACAAACCATGCACTTTATAAAATGTTGAGGATGTTACCTAACCCCAAAACTACAAGCTACGAGTTTTGGCACATGTACATAGTTAACCTCATGCTATCTTGGGGAGCATTCGCAAAAATAGTCAGGGACCAGAACGGATTCATAAAAGAACTTTGGAACATTCCGACGTGCAGGGTGTTTCAAAACTGGAACGCAATCACTGGTGAAAATTACATTGACGTAACGTACAGTAACGGAAAATACGAGCGCCTTTATGAAGGGCAATATATGTACACTCCGGGGTTTAGATTCCAAGACGAGACACTCCCGGAAGATGCTATAAAAATAGCCGGTGACGTTCTCGGCTTAACCATGGCGCTGAATGGATACGCCAAAGACTATTTTGAAAACGGTAGCAATATGGGCGGGTTTATCGAATACCCGGCAGCAATAAACGAAGCGGCATTTATGAAATACAAGGAAGATTGGCAGAAAACCTATGGCGGGGTAATGAACCAACACAAGTGGGCTATCCTTGAGGGCGGATTTAAAGTAAACAAGATGGACAGTAACCCAACAGACTCGCAAGCCCTAGAATCACGCAAGATGCAGATAGAAGAAGTGTGCCGAATCTTCGGAGTGCCACCCCATAAAGTTTTTGATTTGGATAAGATGACCTTTAACAACGTGGAGCAAGTCAACATTGAGTATGTGCAGGAATGCTTGAATCCCATGGCCGAGAGGTTAGAACAGACAATCTACAAGGACTTACTAAACACTAAGGAGCAGAGGGTATTGTCTGCCAACTTCGACACTAACCGAATGCTCAAAGGAGACATTGCGGCAAGAACCGCATACTACCACAATGCCAGACAAGATGGCTGGATGAACGCCAATGAGATCCGCGACCTTGAAGAAATGAACAGAATACCTGCGGAAGAAGGCGGGAATATTTATGCCATCAACGGTAACATGATTCCGATCACTGCTATTCCATTAAATCTTCCAAAGGGAGCGCAAAAAGGAGGGAATCAAGCTTGAAAAATTACTGGGAGATAAAATCCAAGGCAGATAAAGTTGGCGAACTCTTGCTTTATGGCGACATTGCAAGCGCCGAAACATACGGCGATGAGGTGACGCCGACAAAGATCGATGCAGAACTAAAAGCTCTAGGCGACCTAGACACCCTGAATGTCTACGTCAATTCTGGCGGCGGCTCTATCTTTGCTGGCATAGCTATTCACAATATTATCAAACGTTCAAGGGCTGTAGTCAAAAACGCATACGTTGACGGAATAGCCGCCTCTGTAGCGTCGTTAATACCGATGGCTTGCGATAATGTATTCATGCCATCAAATTCCATGATGATGATCCATAACCCCTTGATGGCTGCGAAGGGCTATGCTTCAGACTTGAGAAAAGCGGCAGACAGGCTAGACAAGGCTAGGATGGTTGTCCTTGAAGTTTACCGCGAAAAAACTGGCATGACCGACGAAGAATTAATACCAATGATGGACGCTGAAACGTGGATGACAGCAAAAGAGGCAATTGGTTTTGGTTTTGCTAATGAACTCCAAGCTGAGGTAAAGATTGTTGCATCAATTAATGATAACCTTGTTAACTTCGGTGATGTGAAAATAGACACTACCAGCTTCAGGAACTTCAAGCCTGAAATAGTTGAAACATACAGGGAGGAACCCCCTCAGCCTGTTGTTGATAAGCCCGAAGAAAAACCAGAAACCCCAAACCTATCCGCACAAAACGCGGAATTCCACAAACTGAGACTAAAATTATTAGGAGGTCAATAACATGAACGGTGTTAAATTAATCGAACTTAAACAGGAACGCGCAACGGTAACAAACAGCATCCGTAACATCATGACCGAGTTCGAGACGGTGGAAATGTCTGCCGAGAAGAAGGAAGAACTGGGAAGGAATGAATCTCGCTTTGACGAGATCAACAACCTGATTCTACGTGAGGAAAAACAACTAGCCAGGGAACGTGCCATTGGCGAACAGGCGAACGATACCGACGACACGAAGAACAAAGGTAAGGTTGACGAGATCATGAACGCCTTTAAAGAAGTTATCATGAACGGAAGTCGTGAAGCGTACGAAGTATACAATGCCTTGCAACAATCTAACCCAACACAAGCTGGCTACCTCGTCGCACCTGAGCAATTCGTGAACACTTTAATTAAAACTCTTGATAATTCCATGTTTATTCGCCAAAAGGCAAACGTCCTGCCTCCACTGAAAGGCGCTCAATCTCTTGGTTATCCAACCCGAACCGCGCGTATGGGCGCCGCTGTGTGGGGAACTGAGATTTCTGCACCGACCGCCGATACTTCCCTGGCGTTTGGTAAAAGAGAGTTTAAGACTAACCCTGCAACCGCTGAAATCTTGATTTCCAAGACGCTTATTCGCAACGCTCCTGGGGTAGAGGGCATTGTTACTGCTGAAATGGCTTATGCCTTTGCTGAACTGCTCGAAAATGCCTACATGACAGGTGACGGAGTACAAAAACCCCTCGGATTATTTGTTGCTTCTGCTGATGGAATCCCGGCAGCGCGTGACGTTTCGACTGGAAATACCGCAACTGAAATCAAGTTCGACGGCTTGATGGAAGCGAAATACAGCATCAAGGACGGTTATCAGAAGAATTGCGAGTGGATCTTCAACCGCATGGCAGTAAAACAGCTTGCAAAGCTAAAGAATAGCGATGGGCAGTATATTTGGCAATCCTCCGTGGTACTTGGCACCCCTGACATGCTACTTGGCAAGCCTGTGAACTCTTCCGAGTATGTTCCTGCAACCTTTACGTCTGGCTTATACGTTGGTATGTACGGAGACTACAAGAACTACTGGATTTGTGACAGTTTGTCCATGGAAATGCAAATCTTGATGGAACTTTATGCCCGCACGAACCAAATTGACTACATTGCGCGACTTGAAACTGATGGCGCTCCGGTTGTTTCCGAGGCTTTCGCCAGAATCAAACTTGGCTAATTAACAAAACAGGGCGCATAAAAACGCCCTGTTTCCCCTTAAATAAACAATTGGAGGAATGAAAAGTGATTGAATCCTTGTTGAAATCCTGTCTTTTTACTAAAACCTCAGTCGCCGCCGCCGCCGCAGTAGACGATATTGTCGGCGGATCTATCATCGACCTAGGCTCACCAACCGAGGGGCAATTTAACAGCGTTTGTTTTGTTGCGATCCTTGGAGAAGTGACCGCCGCATCTGTAATCACGTTGAAGGCTTTTTGTGGCAACGAGGCAGCTCTCGGGGATGGAGCATACAAGACCGCAACCGCAACTGTAACTGCAACGTTAAACGACACGGACAATAACCTGATCATCCTTGATGTAATCCAACCTGGCAAACGTTATGTGCGCGGTGACTTGGTTATTGACACGCAGAACGCGGTAGTCGATAGCATTATTGCGATCCGGTACAACGCTAAGACGTTGCCGACTGTCCAAACTGCAGAGGTTGCAGACGGAGAAATCTCAGTAAACTAAGGAGGAAATGACATGCCAACTATACCTGATGGTTATAATGTTCAACCAATCGGCCCGGTTATCGGGTACGACGATGCCAATAACGAATTTGATTCATCACTTGTAACGGCTAATGACGATGGTTCAGTCCTTGAGCGCATGGAAGATGTTAGGGAACAAATGGGGCGCTGTGTGAGTCTTGGACAAGCGGCTGCCAGCTTAACTGGAACCGCAACAAAGTTCACAGTGACCGGGATTGTGAAGATAGAACGCATTGGAGCTCTTGTTACTACAGTCTTACCAGCAGGGGCGAACACCCTTAAATTCTCCTTTACACCGACCGGTAAAACGGCAACAGATTTATGCGCCGCCACTGATACCGCAAGTGCAGCAGCGCAACAATTATTTTTGGTTGATGGAGTCAAGGCAACGGTCCTGACTAAGTGCGCAGACGTGGGCGTTGGAGTCTTGGCGGCAAACGCAAACATGCCTTTAATTCTTGGACCTGGTGTAATTCAAACGATTTATAGCGCCGGGCCTCCTGCGACAGGGGCAGTAACCCTTTTTGTGGAGTACGAACCCCTTGTTCCTGGTGCGGTAATAACTTAAAAGGATCAAGCGAGAGCCTTTAGTCTGATGTATTCGCTGGGCGTAATACCCTTAATGTATGCCCTAATTACTATTTCATCCCATTCCTTGTCTGTGAATCTAATCTGATGTTGCCTTGATGGAGAACCGGCGCGGGGTTTAGCCCCTGCGCCTTCTCTTTTGCCGCCTTTAGGCATTTGCTAACCCCTGCTTTCTGGTATGTATTTCTTTAAAAATTGTAGCTTGTAATTCCGTTATTGCTTTAAATTTCATCTATATTCACCATTTGAATTATCAAACTCTAAGTTATTTGCATTTTCCAACAACTCTTGTGCCTGCTTGTATTCTTCTTTAATTCTTGGTACTAAATGGAACCTTTTCTCTTGATTACTCATTCCGTAACCCTGATATGCTATGTAGTCGTTTACTTTCATTCCATACTTACCAATGCACCACAGTTCCATTTGTTTAGTACTCTTTATCAACATTTGCGCTTCCTCCTTGTTTTTTTTGATCTTAACCTATTCTACCACAATAATATGATTCTGTCCACACTGAATCAAAAGAAAGTTAAACATTTTTAGGTGGTGAGAATCACGTACAACCTAACTCTCAAGACCCCGCCCGCAACCGAACCATTGACCTTGACACAAATCAAGGACTACCTCAAAATCTCCGACTACGAAGAATACGCCACCGAGGACGCATACCTAACGAGCCTCATCACGGCAGCCCGAGAATATTGCGAGGATTTCCAAAACAGGGCGTACATCACGCAAGTTTGGGAAATGGCAATGCCTTATTTTCCGGGAGAGATTGAGATCCCAAAAGGGAAATTACAGTCAATTGGCTCAATTACCTACAAGAATAGCGCAGGAGTAACAGCAACGTTGACAGCCAATACCGAATATGTGGTCAGCGCTCGCGGAATACTTGGGAGAGTCGTCCCGGCATACGGTAAGGCGTGGCCTTCTTTTGTTCCATTCCCTTTGGATGCTGTGATTATTACTTTTACGTGTGGTTATGGGGCCGCTTCAGATGTGCCAGAAAAGGTTATTCAGGCCATGAAGTTACTCATTAGCCATTGGTTTAACAACCGTGTGCCTGTCGATCAAGCCCTTGGAAGTGCCAAAGAAGTGGAGTTTACTATTTCGGCTTTACTCTGGCAAGATCGGATCGTGAGCCTATGAACCCCGGCGAATTAAGCCACAGAATCACAATCCAAAACCCAACCACAACGCAAGACGAGGAATTAAATATCATTGTAACATGGTCCGATTGGCGAACGGTTTGGGCCAAGCCTCTAGCAAAAACTAGTCGTGAATTTTATCGACTAGCCACGAACAACGCGGAAATAACTGAAGTTTTTAAGGTTCAATACAACCCCAACATAACTGCACACCAGAGAATAAGATTCCGTGGCAGGTATTTGGAGATTATTGGCGACCCTGTTAATGATGGAGAGAAGGATAACGAGCTTTTGTTGACTTGCAAGGCGGTGGTCTAATGTCTATTGACCTAACAGGCATGAGCGAATTAATCAACCGACTGCAAGCAATCGGCGGAAACGTCAAGGCAGTTGAGGAAAGAGCGCTAATCAAGGGTGCTATGGTAATCAGGCAAGCCATAAGCGATGCTGCCCCAACAGGAGTAAAAAATACTCAAACTTGGCAGTTTAAAGCTGGGAAAAAGTACGCTATCTATCATCTTAAAGAAAACATAGTTATTAGTAAGGTAAAAGGTTCAGGAGCGCGTAGATATATCGACGTTGGAGCAGGAAAACACTTCTTCTATGCTCGTTTTCTTGAATTCGGAACCGTGAAAATGGCGGCGCAACCATTTATGGAACCCGCTTTTTTAACTAAAAGGCAGGAAGCAAAGGACGCAATGAAAGAAGTTATAGCGGAGGCGATACGAAGTGGTTAACGCAAAACCTTTGGTTGCTTCCGCATTGAGTACGGACGCTTTATTGATTGCCATTATACCCAAGGTGAGGATGTTTGACGGAATAGCTACTTTTGCGGCCGCGCCTGTTTACCCGTATTTGACATACGAGGAAATAGGAAACGGAGAAGCGCTTCATGCTGACGACGCAGAAACCGAAAGTGAAGTAACGTTTCGTGTACACATTTGGGGAACTTCAAGCACTAGTACAATTTCTGGACATGTTGACCGAGTAATGAAGGCGGCAGAGTTCGGAAGAAACTACTCGATGGATCAAGATGAAATTTTGGATACCGGGCAAGTGATTAAACATAAGATTATGAGCTACTCAGGGACCTTCACGGCATAGCCGGAATGTTATTTTTTATGAAAGAAAGAGGTAGTGTAAGTGCTTGAAATGTTATTACAAAAATTCGCGAATAGTCGCATTGGGGCAGAACAATTGACACTGGCTAAACTCCTGACAGATCCAGCAGGAGGGACGACAACCTACGACACGCCTTTTGCGCTCACAAAAAAGCTCATGAAAATCGGCGTGAAAAACAAAACAAGCCAAGATCCGCAATATGCAGACGATCAGACAGTTGATGTTTATACGGAAGATGGGGACGTAACTCTAGATATAGACATTACCGACCTGACGGTTGATGAAATGGCCTTAATAATGGGCCAAACGATGGCGGCTGGTGTAAGAACTCCCAACCCAGCAACGGACGTCAGGCCGTATTTCGCGGTGAGTTGGAAATCAAAAAAGCGGAATGGGAATTACAAGTACTACAAAGTCCTTAAAGTCATATTTTCCGAGCCGGATGAAGACTTCGAAACTAAAAAAGAGAAGTCAACCCCTCAAACCGACAAAATAACCGGCATGGGCATCCAACGTATTTCTGATGGCCTTCGTAAACGAATTGCCGACGCCGACTCTGCAACCTACGTTGCTGGAACTGGCTCTGCATGGTTTACCACTGGTGACATAACGCCTGACACCACGCCTCCGACCGTAACTGTCGTCCCTGCTGATGCAGCAACAGGACAACTTGCAACCGTTAATGTGGTCTGGACCTTTGACGAGGCAATCCAGCCTGTTTATGCTACAGGCGCAAACTTCACGCTCACGAAAGCTGATGGCACGGCGGTTGCTGGCGCTGTTACGATTAGCACAGACAATACCGTTGTCACATTTAATCCTACGGCCTCGCTGGATGCTTCAGGGGTTTACATTGCGTTTGCTAGTGCCAACGTGAAGGATATGTCTGGCAATGCAATGGCCGCGAACAGTGTCACTAACTTTACAGTATCGGCTTAATTTATGGCGGGGGAAACCCCGCTTTTGGAATATTTTTTTACATAAAAACAAGAAATTAGTACCCGCGGAGGGTATATTTTAATTTTTAGGAGGATAAAAAATGGATATTGATGATATGGATTACCCCGGAGAACCCGTTAAATTAGGCGGAAAAGTTCGCCATATTAAATTTACAATTGTCGGACTGAAGATAATCGCACAAAAACATGGCAGCGTAGTTAAAGCCTTTAAGCAAATGCAGACAATGAATAAAGAATTTGATGTTGAGGGAATGGATCACTTGGTAATGCTTTTGCATGCTGGATTAATTCATGAAGAACCTGAGCTTACAATAGAGGACGCTGAAAATTTCTTGACTATACGAAATATGAAAATTGTATTTGCTGCTATCATCAAATCTTTTAACGGCAGCACTCCCGAACCTGCGGAAGGTGGCAGCACAGACGACCTGGGGGAGCAGAAATAAATTTTAACCTGCTAGAATACATGTGCCGGATAAAGTGGGGATTCAGTAAAAGTGAATATTTATGCATGACATTAAGGGAATTTGTAAGCCTGAGGGACATTGAATCACCCCCTGAACAATTGGCGTATGCAGACGATATTTTGTAGCCCAACAAAGGTAGGTGAAAAAGTATGGCTGAAGAGGAAGTAGGCTCGTTAAGTGTAAGCCTTGGACTCAGTACAGCAGAGTTTAATCGCGGCATAAAAGAAGTAAGCCAAAGAATGCAAATCGCTGGCCAGGAGTTCGCCAACGCCTCCGCCGGCCTCGACCGCGTTGCAGACGCCGCCGAAATATCCAGACTAAACATAACGAGGCTCACGGATCAAATTGGCGCACAGCAGACGATTGTTGATCAACTGCGAACGGCACACCGAAACGCTGCTGAACAGTATGGCGAGACGTCCCGACAGGCTCAAGCCTATCAATTGCGATTGCTCAGAGCCGAAGGATCCCTACAAAGCATGGAACGCCAGCTAGTCCAGACAACAAACGAACTTGAAAATATGGGCGAAGAAGCGGAGCAAAGCGGCTTAAATTTCGGAGAGTTTGGAGAAAAGCTGAAATCCATGGGCGCAATGGCGGCGACCGGGATCTTGGCCATTGGGGCCGCGTTTGCCGGAATTGTCGGTGTTGGAGTTAAGTCTGCTGATGAATTGCAGGATGCGTTGGACGATGTACAAGCATCGACAGGAGCGGCAGACGAAGGAATGGCAGACATGAGGGAAACCATGCTTGCCATCTACAATAATAACTTTGGCGAAAGCTTTGCAGACATCGGCGCAGCAATGGGCGCAATTACGCAACAAACCGGCTTGACTGGCGAGGCGTTACAGGCTGCAACGGAGAGTGCCTTAGCACTCAGGGACACATTTGGTTTTGAAGTTACCGAGAGTATCCGAACCGTTGATATGATGATGAAGCAATTCGGTATTTCTAGCGACGAGGCATTCAACCTCATAGCTCAAGGCGCTCAAGCTGGCCTAGATAAAAACGGTAATCTCCTGGACAGTATAAATGAATACAGCGTCCACTTCGAGCAACTTGGATTTGATGGCGAAGAAATGTTTAACATGATGGCAAATGGGGCCAAGGCTGGCGTTTTTGATGTTGACAAGCTTGGCGATGCCATGAAGGAATTCGGCATTCGGAGTAAAGATGCAAGCGATTCTTCGGCGGCTGGATTTGCGGCACTAGGTCTAAACGCAACTGAAATGACCACAGCGTTTAACGAGGGCGGAGAAGCAGGGAAAGAAGCATTTGGCAAGGTAACAAAAGCGCTTTTCGAAATGGACGACTTAACGGTGCAGAATATGACGGGGGTAGCCTTGTTCGGCTCGCAATGGGAAGATGTCGGCGTAAAAGGTGTAAAGTCCTTAGTTGATACTCAAGGAGCAATATCAACCACTGTCGATGCACTCGGAAAAATAAACGAAGTAAAATATAACTCCATCGGAGAGAGCATCGAAGGCATAAAACGACAACTTATAACCGGAATAGTCCTACCAATCGGCAACGAAGTTCTACCTAAAATGAACGAGTTCGGGAATTATCTTAAGGTAAACATGCCACAAATTGTCGAAAGCATTAAGCCTGTTATCAACGGATTAGTGGACACGTTTAAATTTTTAGCTGACAACCTAACGATTATTATCCCCGCATTAGCCGGGGTTGTTGGCGGAATAGTGGCATTCAACGTAATAAGCGGTGTAAGCGCACTAATAACAGCATTCCAAACTGTCACACTCGGAGCGGCAGGGGCACAAGCTGTATTTAATGCTGTCCTCTTGGCAAATCCAATTGGCTTGGCTGCTGCTTTAATAGCTGGCGCAATAGCGGCAGGAGTGGCGTTATGGATGAACTGGGATACGATAAGTGCAAAGGCAACAGAAGTATTTACCTCTATAAAAACAACTATCGACGAGTCCATTAACTGGATCGTCAATCTTTTTACGGTCACGATACCAGAATCCATCACGCTTATGGTAGAGTTCTTCAGTGCCTTACCCGGAGAAATTGTTAAAATATTCAATAGCGTCATGGATGGAATAGGTAAGTGGGGAAAATCTGTCGCTAGTTGGGTTTCCTCAAACGTTCCAAAGTTTATAGACGCAATTATAAAGTTTTTCGACCAATTACCAGGTAAAATTGGCTATGCTTTAGGCCTTGCGCTTGGAACCTTGTTGAAGTGGGGTATTGACTCTATTGCTTGGGTAGCAACTAACATCCCTATTTTAATTGGCAATATCGTCACATTCTTTGCGGGATTACCAGGCAAATTAGCGGCAGAACTCACAAAATCCATGGCTGAAATATCAAAATGGGGCACTAATTCAAAGAATTGGGTTACGACAAACGTCCCTGTTTTAATCGCAAGTATTGTTGGTTTTTTTGCTGGATTACCTGGTAAAATGGCTACTGAATTTACAAAGGTCGTAACTGCTATCGGAACGTGGATAAGCAACATGAGAACAAAAGTTGGTAATGAAATACCTGGATTAATATCGAAGATATCAGGTTATTTTGAAACCTTGCCCGGTAAAATGCTAACAATTGGCGGAAATATTGTCGAGGGGCTTTGGAACGGCATAAGGAATATGCGTGATTGGCTTTGGGATAAGATCAAGGACTTTGCACAAGGAATCCTAGATGGGTTAAAGGAAGGTCTGGGGATAGAATCTCCAAGCAAATTGACGAAGGCAATGGGTGTAAACGTTGCCGAAGGTCTTGCGATTGGCATGGAAAACCAATCCGGCAGAGTTGGAACGGCGGCCTTGAGTATGGCGAGTGGCATCTTAGGATTGAGCCGATTAAGCCCTAAGATTAATTCGCAAACTCAAAGCGGAAGCCCTGCTATTACTAATAACCAAAGCATGTCTGGAAGTAATCAAACTAGCGGTCAAATCAATATTAGCCTCCTTCTTGACGGAAGAACAATCGCGCAAGTAATAGCCCCGCATCAGTATCAAAACCAGCGCGGTAGATCACGCGGGCAGGGGGCACTTGCATGATTACTTTTTCCTTCAACTCTATTGATTCCTACGCTGATTTCCAAATAGTCTCCAAGAGCGTAGACCGTCCAATCCTCCCGTCCCTAACCAAGCGAGAAATATCCGTACCAGGAAAACAAGGCACATACGATTTCGGGGGCGGAACATACGAGAACAGGATTGTAAGTGTTGACATCCAATTCGTCGGAACCTCATTTAATGATCTGCGACTACGCGCCCGCAATATTGCCGCATGGTTAAGCCAAACAACCTACAAGGAGTTGATATTTTTAGATGAGCCAGACAAATTTTATCTCGCAAGAATCTACGATCCGGTCAGTCTCGAAAACTTCTTTAGACTCGGAAAGGCAACGGTGCAATTTGAGTGCCGACCGTTTGCGATGTGTGTCGTGACGAGCGCTGAGGATGTTTATTTAGACGATGATTTGCCGCTAGACTCGGATATTTTGCTCGATTCAGGCGATGATTACACAATCTCATTATAGGGGGTAAGCATGGAAACAGCAGTAAAAAGACCAAAGGTAGTTATCGAAGCGGTTGTAACGCGTGCCAACGGAACTGTAGAAAACTTGGGAATAATATGCGAAACGGAGGAAGATTAAATGGCAGACGTTGCAATGGTTGTCGATACAGGTTTAGCAAAAGTAACTAATTTACTCGCAGCGGTATCCACAGTTTGCCCAGGTTGGGTTGGTTGGGGGATCGGAACAACAGCGCCTGTCGTTGGAAATACAGGCCTAGAAACACCTTCGGCAGAGGCTCGAACAGTCGGAACGAAGACGCAACAAACGACTACAACAGCAAACGACACGTTTCAGGTAGTTGCATTAATCACAGCACTATCGGCGCAAGCAATCACAGAGGTAGGAGTGTTTGATGCGCTAACGGCAGGTACTTTGTTCCTGCGAGCTACTTTTTCACCTATTAATGTTAGCATCGGTGATACGGTGACGTTCACCGCGCGCACCGTATTTAACCAAGCGTAGGTGAAAAATGAATACAGATAAAGAGTTAAGCGCTGGCGTAAACGCTGGTGCTTCTGTTTTGCGCGGAATCGAAAAATATGTAGGGTCTAACGTCGGAACTAGTGCTACACTCCTGCGTGGCACAAACAAAATGCTGTCAGGTAATGTGATTGCTAACGCTTCTATCCGGCGTAGTATCGGCAAAAAGGCAACAACCTCAATCGGCGCAAGTGTTTCTGCCAAGAAAAGCACAGGTAAAAACATAACCACAAGTGTAAGCCTAACTGGCGCAATCTTGAAAAACACAGCAACCCTGACACTTGTTTACAATGGCAACGCGGAATTAGGCTTAGGTGCCCAAGAAGGATCGCAGTTTAACATCATTGTTGCGGGAACATTTACGGTTTTCACAATCGCCATGAACGGAAAAACCCTAACTTACACCGAAAATTGCGTTGATCAAACGATAATTATTGACAACATTAACGCAACAGTGAAAAACGTAACAGTTAATAAATTGAGCAAGGTCACTGGAGATGTTGCGGACTTTTTGAAGTTGATTCCCGGCGACAACATAATCACAACAACAAAAATTGGCGAGAATGTGGATTTTAAATTTGACTTTAGGCCGCAGTATATTTAAGGAGGGATAAAATTGGGCATAGTAATAGACTCGCTTACAGGACTAACCAAACTAAGGGATGCATGGCCTAAAATAAATCAAAACTTTGTAAATATAAAAACCGAGGTCGATGCCATTGTTCTTGGCTCTGCCAATGCCGAGGTTGGAGAGGCGCACGTTTCAACTGTCAAGAGCCAAACATTTTTGACGTTGGACGCTAGGCTTGAAGATATAGAGCGAGATGCTGTTACACAGTCGGCTGAAACTACGTCAGAACTTGCACTAAAAGCAAAAGAAGCTGATCTTGCAGTAGAACGAGCAAGGATAAACAACTTTGTTGCAATGCCACCCACTGTTGATAATATTGAAACAACTGATATTCGTGTGGGTGCTGACGGTGTAACATATGATAGTGCAGGTGACTCAGTTCGTGGACAATTTGCTAGAATAAAGGAACGGACACATCTGACAGGCGGATATGTATTACAAAACGTGCCCCCAATAAGTGGGGCAAGATGGTCGGCAATGATCAGTGATCTTGGTAGTACGTTAAACTTATTGACAAGCCTTGCGTATTATTATTACACATTACCTATTGAAGTTAACACAGGGGATAAGTTTCATATTTTGGTAACTGGAAATAGAACGGATTTATATCATGTCGTTTACTTAGACGATAATCATGTATTCATTGGTGGGGAGGCTTATGGTGACGGTATATGGGATCTTGAAATTACCATACCTGATAATTGCAAATATTTAGAGTTTAATATTTTAGCTAATTTGTCTGTGTATAAGTACATTTATGACGGACTTGCAACCGAAAAGTATGTTGAAACAAATTGCATTACATTTTCGGACAAGTCTTTAACATACCAAGACCCTGCCAATAGATGGAATGTAGGTACACAATCGGTTGTCGATGAAATGACAACTTATCTAAACAGTGTGAAATTTGATAAGGATACATTTGATGTCCGCTATAAAATGACGACTAATTTTTCCCATGATTCCAAACTTGCGATTGATGCAGTAAATGGTTTAGCCTATTGCTGTATGCTTACTAATGATGTTGGAACAGGAGATAGCCCAACGTATACAGACGCATATTCTATTTTGGAAATAATTGATTTGGATAGTTGGACATTACTTGGTAGGCATGATGCTGGTAAGTATGGGGATGCGGTTGGCGGTTTTACAATTATCTCAGGTGTTGGCGGTGCTACACCAATTATCATTGATGGGGATATAACAGTTACGTTTTGCGCGAAACTTAGTGACAACAAATGGTATATGTTGCGTAAAGTGTTTGATGTAGCAACTAGCACTTTCGGAGCTACTGCTATTTGCCAGTTTACTCACGAGGCGGCGACCTTTGATTTTACAACTGATAATATTAGCTTAAATGTATTCACGCTTCCAAGTGTAGACCACTTTCCTAATGTTGGGGCACAGGCGAGTAAACACACTGATGGTTATTATTATTGTGGCTTACTGTTCAATAGTTTGATTCCAAACAGTATTTTGATCAGGACACTAGATTTCTTAACCTTTGAATATTGGCTTGAACCTCAATTCGTTGATTCGCAAGCTAACTGGGAGGGTTCTTGCTTCTGCAAAGATGGTTATCTGTATTACGCATTAAGGCAAATTTCAAATAGCACAGAACCATTCAATACTAAAATACTCTTATCTAAAATCAATCTTACGTCTAAGGCGATAGTGGAACAAATTAAGATTCAAGATGCTGGGTCAAAAGGATATTTTTTCACAGATGGTACTAATATTTATTTGGTTCATAGCACATGTGCAAGACAAAGAACTGAAATATTAAAAATAGACCCTTCCAATCTTGGTAATAGCAGTATCGTTGTTCAAGGAACGATGCAATCTGTCTATCCAAACATTGAAGCATACAATGGATATTATTACTTGCTTGGAACTGGAAATAGTTCGACTAGTGTATATCTTAGAAAATTTGACTTGTTGCCTTACGCAAATCTTGATATATCAAATAGAATGGTAAGTTTATTTGATATTCAGTAGGTCGTAGTTGACGCATTATACGTCATAGTTGATACTCAATATATTAATTAAAATAATACCAAATAGAATTTAAATTCTATTTGGTATTATTTATTTTTAATCAATTAGTATATTCTCCTCTATCAAGTATATATTATAATAGTATAATATTAAAAACTAATAGAGGAGAGATTAAAATGACCGATTTAGAGATGGTGTTAAAAGATCCTTTAAACATTTTATTTATTGATAATCCAAGTAAAGAGTTGCAACTAATTGCTGTAAAACAAAATGGGTATGCTATTCATTATATTAGAAATCCAGATAATGAAATTCAAATGGCTGCAGTAATTAACAATGGTATTAATATCAAGTATATCGATAATCCAAGCTTAGATGTTCAATTAACTGCTGTTAAGGATGATGGTAGGGCTATATATTATATTGATAAACCAACTAAAGAAATGCAATTATTTGCTGTTAACGATGGTAGCTCTATTAGATATATTGATAATCCTGATACAGATATCCAATTGGCATCTATAAATAAGAATAGTGCATCAATACGATTTATCAATAAACCGGATAAATACATTCAACTATTAGCAGTACAAAGAGATAGTTCAAATATACAACATATTACAAATCCAGATATAAATATGCAATTTGCAGCTATACAAAATAATATATTTGATATTAAATATATTAAAAATCCTGATAGAGATATACAGTTATTGTGTGTATATAAAGATAAAAGAGTAATTAAATATATTTATGATCCTCATCCAGATGTAATAGAATATTGTCAACAAAAATTATGTGCTAGATAATTCAAGTATATATTATACGTATACGATACCTAAATTATATAAAGGGAGATGTTGATAAAATGTATGATTTTAATTTACTCGGTAACAGTATGAGTTTTATTTCTAAATTAAGAAAGCATTTATACGCCGGAGATTGTGAAAGAGTAAAGGATTATCTATGTGCCGCATATGATACGTTTAATCCAAGTCCAGAAACTATTAAATTACATCCATGTTTCGATCTTATTCAAGATGCAATTAAGTTCATCAAATCTAAAGGTTGGGAAGTGGGGAGTGGTTCATGGGGGAATATTGGTTGCCAATTAACTATAATTTCCCCTGCTGGCGAGTATTATCACAGTAAGTTTAAGCATACTGTATAAAACATAAAATTATGACAGGAGGTTTGAAAAATGCCCAAAAGAATTTTCTTTAAATGTAAATTTAATCATATTACAAAAAGTTTAATTGGAGATAATGAGTGCCCCCTCTGTCGTTTACTTTGCCAATCGTCTAGAGCTGGAAAACCTACAGAAATTGAATTCGAGGAAATCTTACCTGGGAAATGGTGGAATAATGAGGAGGGGGAAATTTCTGAGTGAATGTGGTAAATTTAAAATAAAGAAAGGAGTGATATAGAATGGAAGAGGTAATATTTGCAATGATTTCCTCATATCACGAGTGTTGGAACTGTGCGAGTGAGAAATCCCAATGTCCAACATGTGAAGACACATCTAATTTTACACGTAAGTGTACATGTGGTTCAGGCGAACATTGGGCCACGTGTCCCGCCCCAAATGGTTGGAGTGAATGTGGTTAAGTATTAAAAAGAAAGAGGTAATGTAAAATGGAAAACACTTGTATGTTTTGTGGAAAAAAGAATGTCACGGGATTTTGTTCATGTAAAGATGCTTATGGAATGCCTATTGCAATCTTATCAACAACTATTATTCCACTGGATGGTTGTTATGAAATCAATTCTATTAACATCTCAGAAATTCCTGATCTAACTGGAATTTCCCATTATATTGGGCATCCAACCACAAAGGAAATCGTTGAGTCTTTTGGGGCAGTAAAGGCCCCAACTAATCTCTTTAAAGGGTTAGAAAAGGCCGGAGAATATGCTCTATGTTTTTCAATTAAACAAGGGATGTCGACTCGTAAAGAAGAAGGTTTTACAACCCCACACCAAAATGTTGATTTATCAATGTTAGATGTGAGAGTTTTGAAAAGGAGATTTTATTAGAATGGATAAAGACTTAACAAATAAAGATCATACAACTAGATTAGTTTCCAGAGGAATGGGATTTGTCATTTATTCGGGTGTAATCAAAGTGAATGAAATTCAATACTCGTATATCTTAATATCAAATAGTGAGAATTCGATCAAATGCGATATTGAGATCTTTGAGGTGCATTCACTTATTGGTGATGATGAGCCTTGGTTAACATCTATTAACTCAAACGCTATTATTTGGCATAAGATAGAGTCTGAAATATTAAAGGATTTTAGACGTTAAAATAAAGGAGTACCAATTAAGGTACTCCTTTATTTTTTTTGTACTATTTCTCATACGAGTGTATGTAAACAACCCTCAATTTAAGAACCAAGCCCCCAAATATGTCGGGATTCATTAAAGTGATATCATAGAGCAGAAGTCCAGCTTTTGTCATCTATAACCTTATGAAGTAATTAAATTATTTCATTACTATTATGTTCCATTCAAATAATTTATAATTTAATTAAGATGGTAACAGTTAAGTAAAAGGTCATAATAATTTTAAATTATATATTATTATAGTATACTACATATAAAACAGAAGGGAGAAGATTGATTAATGAAAAAACAAGTAGATATAGCATCGGAAATGTTTAATGCTTTATTTGGTCATTTCACTAAGAAGAAACAAATGGAAATTATTAAATCAAATAATGATGAGTATATTAAACGTATTGAAAATCCATGTAAAAAAGCTCAGGTGGCTCTCATTAAGTTAAAGGGTGGTAAATATATTAGACAGTTTGACAACCCTTGTAAAAAGGCTCAGATGCTTGCTGTAAAGCAAAATATTAAGTATATCAAATATATCGAAAATCCTTGTGTGAAAGTATTAGATTATGTACGAGAAAGAGGAGGAATTTAACATGAACTTATTAAAACATCAATTAGAGATGGTGACAAAGGAGCCTTTAACTATTAAGTTAATTCAAGACCCCTGTAAAGAAATACAATTAGCTGCCGTTAAACAATCGGGTGATATTATTCAGTATATTAAAAACCCCGATAAAGATGTGCAAATAGAGGCTGTAAGAAAAAGTGGGCCTGCTATTCAGTATATCGAAGATCCTGATGAAGATGTTCAAATAGTTGCAGTTAGACAGAATGGGTATTCTATTCGGTATATAAATGACCCACAATATGCTGTACAGATACTTGCAGTTCAAGAAGATGCTTATGCAATTCAGCATATTAAAAATCCAGATTTAATTTTACAGATGATTGCGATAAATTCGCATGGATTTATAATCAAATATATTAAAAATCCTAGTATGGCTATTCAGTTACTTGCTATCACTAAAGATAAAAATACTATAGCCCATATTATAAATCCACACAAAGATGTTCAATTATACAGTATGGGTCAAGATGGTTGTAATATTAGGCATATTCAAAATCCAGATACTGAGGTTCAATTAGCTGCGGTGCGACAAGATGGACTTGCTATTCAGTATATCGATAATCCCTCAAAAGAAATACAACTTGCTGCCATTTGTCAGAATCCGTATGCTGTTCTATATATTAAAGGAGATATTCTTGTTTCAATTAATAATGAATTACGATATATAATCGATACGGTAAAATTAATGAATGGGGAGGCTAACTAACATGACTAAATTACAAAAGAAAATTGCTGCTATATTAGCAGCCGCAGGTGACTTATCTATTGCATTGGCAAACAAACCTAGTCATGAACTAATGGTAGCTGCAGTAAGACATAATGGTAGTAATATCAGATATGTCAAGAATCCAGGTAGGAAATTACAGATGATCGCTGTACGGCATAGTGCTAAGAATATTGTCCATATTCAAAACCCAGATCCTAAAGTTCTGATGTACATTAAAATGTACTGTGAGAATAAAGGGGTTAATAAGGGTGTTGTCCGTAAACGAATGAAAGAGGAAGCAATGGCAATAGGTAAAATACATATTGAGATAAAGGAGTGATGATTAAAATTGAGTGGAATTCAACTCATAACGATCGGTAATGTTGACATTACCGATCAAAAATATCGCAATGGGTCTTTAAAAAGTCCCGAATTAATTAAATTCGAATATGAATTGATATGTGAATTAGTTAAGAGCCGAAAAGAAAAGAGTCTTACCCAAAGAAATTTGGCTGAAATACTTGGATTTAGACAACAAAATATTTCAATGATTGAAAATCAACATGTTTCTCCAAGTTTAAGTACTATTCTTAGAATTGCAGATGTCCTTGACTTGAAACTAATATTTGTATCAAAAACGTAATTAATGATTATAATAGGAGGATTTTATGTTAATCAATATAAACATTGAAAGTCCTAAAGAAGAACTTGAATTAACAGATGGAATGGCTGAACGGAATGATGATATCTATAACAGTGTATTTGATTGTATCCGTACATTGACTGAACAGCCGGATATGGAATGGGATATGGGGGTATCGGAGAAGTTACCGATGTTATTATTGATGAATTGACAACACTTGGATTACCAGTAAGATATCCAAGTGTTGTAACGGAAAATGATGGTACACAACATTATGAAGATCAGTTTAAACCATCTGATTTTTTAATAACCCCACATCCAATAACTATTAGTGTTATTAAAAAATCACCATACGGTGATACGTTACCACCCACAAAAGAATTAGTACAACTAATGGAAGCTGGGAAAGTTGTTATTACTGAGTTTTAATAATTAAGGAGGATAATAAAATGAAAAATATCGTTACTAATGTTGTAGATTCAAATGAGTGTAAAAAGGTTGTGAAAACAACAACCTTTTTACACCATGAAGAAGATAATATTGTCACTGATTGTGAATATAATGAATCCATGGATGATATGGAGGCGGTACAAATCGATCCATTATTCATTACATTCATTAACGATCCAAGTGTTGAGGTGCAATTAGCTGCTGTCACTAAAGATGATTGGGCTATTAGCCATATTAGAAAGCCATGTATTGAAGCCCAGATGGAGTCTGTATCTCAGAACTGGGATAATATTCAGTATATTAGAAATCCCGATATAAACGTTCAAATACATGCTGTGACAGGCTGTGGTAATACTATTAAATACATTAAGAATCCGAGTGTTGAAATTCAGTTGCTTGCTGTAAAGAGAAACGGTCATAGTATTCAATATATAGAGAATCCTAATATATTGGTTCAAATAACTGCCATTGGAAGTTATAGTTCATCTATTCAATATATCAAAGACCCTGGTTTATTCATCCAGGCATTATCAATTGGTTTAGATCCATTCAATATTCAATTAATAACCAATCCGTCTGAAGAAGTTCAATTAGCCGCCCTGGTAAATGATACTGATATTATTAGAGTTCTTAAAAATCCAAGTTGTATGGTACAATTATTCGCAGTTAAAATTGATCCGGGGTGTATTACATGCATTAAAGAACCACACCCAGAAGTTTTAGAATATTTAGAATCGATTAATTTTAAAATTGATTAACTCTATTAATTAGGAGGAGATTAAAATGCCAATTAATCCTATGAAGTTAACTACGTTTATTGGGTTTGCAATTCCACGAAATGTATTACTTAAACTTGATACAATTAATCTACCAAATTTTATTACCGTTGCCGAACGTGGTAACAAGGTTATACTTGGTGATAGTGGTATAAGCAATCTGGAGCATAGGACCTCTAGGATAAAGAAGGTTCTTAATCTCCTCGGCCTTAGTGAATACAAATTAAGATTATTTTGTTTTGTTGAAGTTTAATATGATGGGGGGGGGGGTA
>Ga0209728_1000772_pt1 | contig 22887 bp, 49 predicted proteins | sample RifGroD1_FD_183997 | JGI IMG/M metagenome (GOLD analysis project Ga0209728, IMG submission 183997) | Groundwater microbial communities from Rifle, Colorado, USA - Groundwater D1 (SPAdes) (version 2) | ecosystem: Environmental > Aquatic > Deep subsurface > Groundwater | place: Rifle, Colorado... | reverse complement strand
AAATAAAAAGTTGTCGTTCAAATACTTGCGAAACTAATTAAAAAGTTACGTTCATATTTGAACGACAAGTTATTATTTATTCCGATATCTTGTAGGCGTCACATCAACGCCTCGTTCAGAATGACATTGTTCAGGCAATGCCAGACCTAGCTAACTGAAAGTGGTAACTAGACTCTAATATCGAATTAAACTTGATCATAAAGCTCCGTTATTAAACTACTCTTGCAATTTCATTCCTGGGTTGGCCAACTTTAATCGGATTACCATCATCGTCTGTCGACATACCATCGTTAAAACTGAGTTCAGCCGTAAAATTGAGGCCGACCAAATCTGATTCGTCAGTTTCCTGGTCGGGATCAAGCCCCAGGGCGCGAAGGAAATCTTTAACCATTCTCCACATGAGGTTGTTCTTTTCCTCATCATCGCCCTGATAATCTTTGTAATTACCATACCAGAGAGTGTGAAAAATAGTTGATGCATTATCTTCTCCGTCGACGTTAATAATCAGCTGACAACCATATCTGCCAGTACGCTGAGACTTGGTCTCTTTGACCTTAGAGATAGTCAAGTCATATTCGCCAGCTTCAACGGGAGCTTTGTCAGGAATTTCGGACAGATTAGGAATCATAGACATAGTTAATACTCCTTTAAATAGGTTTTTTTTGCTGCTTGACCAAAGAACGATTCTTCGATCAAAGATTGGTTGCTTTTAGTTAATTGTTAGTTTTTGTTTTAAATGTCTTGTTTTCTCCTTTTTATTTATTTTCATCTTTTGGGTTAACGTATTCATCTGTATTAGACTTTTTGCCTGTAACCGTTACTACAAAGTCAAGTTCTCCTTCTGAGCTTACTGAAATAGAATTAAAAATATCATCTATAAATTGTTCATCTTCTTTATCAGGAATTTCAAAGCATATAACGTCGTTATAACTTTTTGGTTTGAATCCAATTTTCATAATTAAAACTCCTTTAATTAAGCTGAGATGGATTGTGGAATAACTGTTTTACCCGCCAGATATGCTGCTGCAAGCTGGTCCATTGATATTCCTTCAACTTTTGGCATATCAAACACACGAGATTTTGCTTCGAATGCTAGTTTCTCTGTAAAGAAGATTTGTCGCTTCGTTCCTTGCGTCGTCAACAGATAGGCTTCATCAAAATCTGCTGCAAGCAACTGCCTGAACTGACCATTGACTGCAGGATACCTTGCTACTACTTCCTGGTCACTATTCATGAGTGTATGCAAATGGACAGTAACTGCAACTGCACAAGGCAATTCCTGGAGTGAGCTTACTAAAGTGCTCATCCAGTTCAAGAGTTGGCCCCAATGAGCAGGTGCCATGCCCTTCTTCATGTCAATCTTTTTACCTATGCCGCTTGGAATAATATCAGACTTTTTTTCAATTTCGTGAATTGCCTTCTTGTTAGCATTAGTCAGAGAGTCGAGTACTAACATGCCTGACTGTTCCTTCAGCCATTGGAACAAACCATTTTTTTCATCCTCCTGGAATGTACGCCAAAAATCGGAAAAGAGTAAAGAGTCTGTGGAGAAATTATCGATTGTAATATCGTTCCTTTTGGATGCTATTTTCTCTATTGTCTTTTCGCCTCCCTTGTCGAACATATAGTAGTGAAGTGGCCCCTTGGTATAGGTTGCTGTAAAGTGAGTTTTGCCAGAACCTGAGTTTCCGGTCAGTAAAAATTTGAGGTTAAAATATCGTTTCTTCTCAACTAGCTTTGTTTTGTTAAAATTTGGCGCTGTAGCTACTTGTGGATTCATTTAAAACTCCTTTAAATGAAATAATTATGCTTTCTTGTAATCCAAAACCAGCTTAACAAGTTCAGGATCAGCCTCTACAAGTTCAGTTATCTGCTTAAGAGATGCAGTTAATTTTTCCAACTTCCAATTGTCAATCTTTGTCAGCTTTTCCTCAATTGCAGAAAGTTTCTCTATATGAGTTTTAATACTCTCAGAAGTTGAAATCATCTTATCTTTAAAACGTTTTTCTGTAGCTGAGAATTTCTTTTCAATCTCTTCATACTTCTTCTCTGATTCTTCAGCAATTGTTGACAAGATTTCATGTGCTTTGTCAGCATGAACTTTTGCCTGAATAGCCATATCGTCCATGCTTTCAAGTACAGTTTGGATTTCTCGTTTCTGTGCCTCAGCGATTGTAAGAATTAACTTATCTGGTTCAAGAACAACAGCTTCTTTCTTAAGATATTCTACAAGACTTTCAGAGAGCTTACATTCAAGCATTTTATCCTCTGCAAGATTGCTTTTGATATTGATACTGTTCTTGTCTCTCCAAGAATCTCCAGGCTCAATTCTGTAAGCTAAGGTGAATGTTTGCATTTAAAACTCCTTTAAATGATAGTAATCTTAACTACTCTTTATTCCAACTACCAGCCTTAAGTTGAATGGGATGTGAATATTCGTGATATGGCTCCAGACAAGTTGCATCCATATCAGATAATCTATCTGGAGTATCTTTAAAATGATCTCTAAGGGATTTTGCAAGTTGTTCATGAATGTCCCATCCATCATCATTATTTTTCTTTCGATACTTTCCAGTCCATTTTACTGATTCAGTAGTGTACCACTTACCTGAAGGTTTCCAGAAATCAACTCTTACCATTGCAGGATCATCTGAATAATAGCTCATGATTATACCTCACTCAACCTCTGCTTAGTCTTTGCCTCATGCAGTTCCGGGTCCCATTCAGAATGAATAAAACCTTGAGGTGCTTTTTCCATCCAGTGCAACGGATTATTACGGAGTCTGCAAAGATCATAATAAGGACAAACTGAGCTAAAGGTCGTACATGCGTAGCCTGGATTCCTGTGGAATGATTGCAATACATCCGAGCGTTCCCGGCAGTTAACTTTATCTTCTTCAAGTAGGTTTAAGTTGTGCTGAATCTCATTGGCATAATGACAAAGATCAGACAAGAAGTGTTCAATTGCAGCGGATCGTTTGTTGATCGTAATTGGGATGAAGTCAATCTTACTTTTCTGACAAAGAGCGACTCGATAAGTAATGGTTGGGATTTTATCATAAAAAATTCTGCCAGCGGTTAGATAACCGTCTGACTGGAATGACATTTCAAAAGTTTGGGGTGTTGTAGAGTAGATAGCTTTAGCTGTTTTGTGGTCGAGAATATCAATTCCGTTTTCACCGCTGGAAAAGATTAGGTCAATGCGACCAATATAATTTGGCAGCTTCGATCCGTTAGTAGATAAGTCGATAGAAAATGGTGCTTCAACAGCCAAGATTGAACGATTTTTTACATCACTTACAAGAAAGCGATCCCAATAGCCTTTGTACATATTGGCTGCATGTCCGGGAGATTTGGGAAAGATTGCATCTTCGTTCTTCCAAAATGGTTCGCCATCAAGTTTCCAGAGCTTATGGAATGCTTTGATGGAGGTTTCAGTTGCATCAAGTACAGATGGTGAAGAATCCTTAATTAGAATGTTATACGTGGCTTCAAGGCCATAATGCCAACATGAGCCAAATACAAGGTGGATGGATTGTCCGGCAGGTTTGAGGTTCATTACATATTGGAAAAGGAACCTACGTGGACACGTAAGATATGTAGATAATGCACTGTAGTCTATTTTTTCGTAAAAATTCATTGAACACCGCCCTACTTTTAAGAGATTTAAAATTTATTCAGATTGATTTTCTATCAATATAGAATCAATTTCATCTACATCTAAATTATATAATCTCTGAAGCTCTCCTAACAATAAATGAGAATTAATGTTCCAAGTAGGAGTAGGATTTAAAAATAATGATTCTTGCTCTGAATTTTTAGCTATAAAAATTATTAGTTCTTTTAGTTTTTCATTCATTTGAACACCTTTAAGATAAGTTAAAACTCTTTTAACAATCTTTAGAGAAAATCCATTCAATTAAAGCCATTAAAGTAACTGGTAATAAAACTATTGCTATAATTGGATACATCCAAAAGAAAATAAAATTAAATCTTCCACTAGCTCTTGTAGAATTACTTTTCCATATTTCTATTAAATTAAAAAGTGTGGGGCATAAACCACCAATTTCTTTTAGCTTATTCATTTGAGAAATCCTCTCGTTGAATTTAATTGAATTCTTTATTCGATGGTCTTTAAAGCCTTTGCATAAAATGTGTAAAGATGATCATCTTCATTAATTCTAAATCTATTTATTTCCATCCAGTATGCTGAATTACACGCTTTGTCAAAATTTGATTCTGCTCGTAAAACATTAATCTTTTCAGTTTTTCCTATTTGCATAAGTATCTCTCTATAAAACTAATACTAAGAAGCCGATTCCAACATCGTCATGCTGGCGATACCTGTCAATTCAGGTCGAATGGTGCGCATGGACTTGCTATCCAATGCGTTTCCGGCAGTAAGAGTTAAATACTTTGGTGATGTAAGGATTTGCACCTTACAACGGCGAGGGTTGTATCTAGGTCAGATTTCTCTAACGTCTACCTATTCCGTCACTCACCAAATAATTAATTACATTAAACTCCAGGGCAGGATATAATGTAATTAATTTACCGATTGTTGAACTGGGCCAAGACTGCATCCCTGATTTCCGGAGGCAGATTGCCAAGAGCTTCCAGAGCTTTCTCCTCAGGAGTCTTGGTAATGCGAAGAGTCGGTTTCCAGTCGCTGAAGTCCTCAGCTGTGATAGCTTCGTCAGTATTGCTGAACTCGTTATTGTCGTCTTTCTCTTCCAGCTTACGACGAATAACTGCGCGGAAACTGACCTTCAGCTGGTTCTTAATCATGTTCACGGTAAGATCCTCACCGAGAGCCTGTACCATTTCCTCAATCGTTCCGAGGTTAAGGACTGCCGGCTCAGTTACGGTGATTTCACGAGATGCCTGGTTGCTAACTACTTTGATCATGCTCATTTTTGAATCTCCTAATTAGGGGGTTTGTAGAATGGGCGATATGCCCAGCGAGTAGTACCCGGAAATTCCGCCTCCGGTTTGTCCGGGAAAATCCCGAATTGTTACGGTTCACTTTAACCGAAGATCGGCGTCCTGTCAACAAAAAAATTCACCTTTTTGTGCCTTTTTCATCCTGCCTTAAATGCTTCAAGTACAACTCGAGCAACATGCAAATCCAAGTTTGCACAAGCAACTTTGGTAGGATCGTTCCAGATTGGTCCTTCATCAGCAGTTTTAACATTCGCCAATGATCGAGCCTCATAATCAGTCCTGGCAACAATTACTTTGGCTTCATATTCATCATAACCAACAGATTCAAGACGATAAAGTAAATAGACATTCATTTCTCCACCTCCTTTAGCCAATTGTCCAGTTCAGTAATATATCGCTTGTTTGTCTTATTAATCTTTTCTTGTATCTTTCTATAGGGTAATCCCCAACTTTTTAGACTTTCTTTACTTGAAGCTATTATATACTGTAGTTCAAGAGCATCTCTGGCTGCGCGTATAGCTTCGATAGGTATATTCATAGTTATTTGCTTATTTCTGAGATAAGGTTTTTACTTGTAAAAGGTTGCAAAGCTGCTTGATCAATCGGAGGTGTGGGATATAATTTATCAATGAGAAGGACAAATAAGCCGATAGCTGTAAAAGAGGCTAAGAATAACAAAGCATTTTTTAGTGTCTTCATTTTACCCTCCGAATATGTAGTCTAGCTATTCGCATTATTTTTCTATCCTGATCATAAGAGCTTTTACTTTTTCGCGTAAAAAAAGACTGAATGTTACACAAGCGAGTAAGAAAAGCATTAAATATTCGAGTAATCTTTTGCACATTATTTCTCCTCTTGATTTATTAAATGATCTAAATAAACTTAATCAATTCTACAGGAATATTATCAACACTCCCGTCTTCCTTTTCAATTATTGCAGTTGAGAAATTCCCAGGACCATTTTCAAATTCTTCATAATTCACTCCAAACTGATGAAATTTTGCTTTACCTACCTCAACTTTTACATTACATCTTTTCATAGTATCCCATTTGTATTCGTAAAATATTATATCTCTCATAACATTCTCCTTTTATTCCTTCTCAACTTTTTGTTTAACTCCATCTAGTGCTTTCGTTTCATTAGTAACATCAATTAACATGTATGTTTTGCCTCCTTGGGTTACTTTACAAATGCCTAGAGCGTCAACAGTTACGACAGGCACGAGGTTTGCTTTCTTCTCCAGGTTAGCTATTATTTTATCACTATCTGTTAAATCACTTTTAACAGCAAAGAACATTCCACCAGTTCCAAGAGTTATACCAACAATAAATGCTATTATTTTATCCATAGTTTATTTCTCTAGGTTATTTGTTAATAATTAATATTCTTCTCCCAACATCTGTAACAAAATAAATCAATTCTTTTGGCCTCTTGTTGATGGCATGTTTATGATTCCAGGCATAAAAAGATTCGTTGCGACCAGTCTGGTAAAGGTTCATTCCGAGGAGTTCTGGCAAGAATTTGCGTTTGATCACAATTGGCTCCATTACTTAAGTTTCTTAATCTCAGCTAAGATTGTCTTAAAATCCTCCACAGCTATTGAGAGCTCTAGAGAAGATCCAAGAGTTGCACAATGATTATCTGGAGCTATCCAAGAACCATGCCCTTTTACGCCTTCTCTAGCAGAAATTAATGCCCTTGAGCTGAATTTTTCTTTAAGGTTTTCATAACGATTAGTTAATTCAATCAGCATTTCTTTATGAATTTTTTTAGTTAATACTGGCATGTTATTTCTCCTTAAGATCAAATATCAATTCGTAGAAAGTATGAATTGCATTTCCAATTTCTAATGGCGTTTTCCCTCGCATTAGATCCGCAATAACAGCTATGCAGATTTCACAAGATAAGCCTTCTCGATATAGGGTGATTATTTTCTTGAGTTGACGTTTGTTCATAATTTAACCTCATTAAATTCAAGTTTTATGGTAGTTTCAAAAGGTGGATCACATCCTAAATAAATCATATGACCAAAATAATTAAATAAAGTATGTAATTGCCATTTACTCCAGCCATCAACATCTTCTTTTGGTGGATTATATGAACGTGGTTTTTTCAAAGATTTATTTAGCTCATCATGTTGACGTTTATGCTCTTCTTTTCCAATTTTAGTTAGTTTAATAAAAACATAGTCGTTTAAATTAAAATTAATTAACATATGAAACCTCTTTAAAATTTAACATCATTTTCAAGTTCATTGATATGTTTACTAACAACTTCTTTAAACATAGTATTAGTGTCTCGTTCAGTCATTTGATCTACTTGCCATTGTTCATAGGCAACCTTTCGAGCTTTGTCAAAAGTGTAAGGCCAGCAAGCTTCACATTTGCTTACATCGAGTTGGTGAAGTGCTCGACTGGCTGCTACATACAATATGTTGGTTTCTTCAGTTGTGGGATTCCCTTGATCGGACGGAACTTTAAAATCATTGGCCAGCCTCACTCTAGACCATTCCAGACCCTTTGCTTTATGTGCAGTAGTTATGGTCACGTCAGCTTCGTTTGGATCTTCTACAGTTGATTCAAGTATACTTAGCAATCTTTCTCGGCCATAGAGTTCGATTAACTTTAGGATGGGTTTAATATCTCCTCCCATTGGAGAATTGGAATATTCAACAAGATCGATAAAGTTCTTAAAAAGGAATAAGTCTGGATGATTTGAGTATCCCTGCAATTTTAGCTGAATTATAGAATTGATAAGATATGTAAGTTGTTGTGTTCCACCAAGGATGTGGACTGATAGATTTTTGCCAAGCGCTTCTATGGTTTCTGCAATAATGCCTTTGTTTGTCCGGCATAGGATTGCATCTACAGCTGGTAAGGGCTCATAATGAATAGATGAGGTAACATCGTCGTTGCCATGAAATGGTACGTACTCAAACTGATATGGATAGTAACCAGTGATTATGGTATTTGCCATATGGGCAATGTTTTCACGCATAATATCCAGGTCAGCATCCTGAAGAATTGTTAATCTTGGCAAATGTTTGTACTGAATAACTTCGTCACTAGAGTAGCAGTATTTGCGAATCGTATTGAGAATCAAGTATCCTTTGTTGGCTGGACTATTGTATAGTTGCCACTCGCCGATATCGAAATTATCAGCCAGTTGTTTGCCTGTCAATTTGCTGAGCTTCTTCTTGTATTTGTAGCCGAATGCTCCGTAGGCTAACGCATGGCCAGTCTTGCACATTATGTTGCTGGAAAACTTGGTGGATGCCTCTTGAGCGAGAAGTTTGTTAAATGAGATTGACAAGCCGTATCCTGACATTTTACGCGCCATTGCAAGCAACAAGAAGGTTTTGCCACTTCCAGGAGGTGCCTGGATCGCATAATTGTTTCCGTCAAGAATGGTGTTAACATGAGCTTCTTGTTCAGTGGTAAGAGTTTTACCTTTGTATTTCATTACCATGAGCTAGTCCTCATTAACTTGTTTAATTGCATAATAAGCTGCAAATGCCCTGGAACATCTACCACATTTTTCTTTTGTAGTAATGTCAAAATGACAATGAAAACGATCATGGCTAATTGATGGCTTTTCTGCAAAGGGTTTTAAAGCTTCAACAAGATCTTTGATAATTTTATCTAAGTACATTTCATATGCATATTCATTACCAAAATCTTCACGTTGTTTTCTTACCATGATTTAATCCTCTCCGTAATCATAATAATCTGGTGCATCCATTTCAGCATCTGGCACGTCAGCCTCGCAGCAATCAGTTACAGGCGATCCATAGTCGGATGGATAGTGTATGCCAGCTTGACCAGCTGTACAATGAGTGCCAGAATAGCTAAATGAATCGTCTAAGGCAATTATGCTACAGGGCTGATGGCAGGCTGGACAAAGAAAGTTAGTTGGGGTTTTATAGTGAGGGAGGTTTTTCATAATATTAATTTCCAAATGGACATTTAGTTGCGCCTGGATCTTTTGATCCATTTAAAACAGTCCCATCTACATAACCATTTATTATCATTTGCCGAATCTTTGTAAATGTTTTTCTTGTCTGAGTTATTTCTCCTCTTCCTGGAAAGAATTTTGGAGAATTTTTCATATTTTGACAAAGAAGAAATTTTTCCTGATTACTTTCTTGTACAATGCTGATGCCGACATCTTTTACACAAGAAATTACAATTGCATCAAAGACAGTATAACCATTAAAGTATTTAATCTTTTTTTCTTCAAACATAGTTATTCTCCTAATAAGTATGTTAAACATTAATTAAAAATTTAATGAATTTATATCCTAGATAGATGCAAAACCCGCATAAAGATATAAGTCCGATTTTTATAAGAAAGTTAATGATTTTATATATCCAATTACCAATTGATGCATAAATGGGTAAGTTAAACATGATATCTCCTTTATTCCAGATCATTCAAATTAAGTCCTCTGGTTACTCTTGTCTTGCTGAATTTCTGCCGTATAAAATCTGTAGATTCCTGACTTGGTGGAGATTTTGGATCTTGGCAAAGATAAATGATTCCGTAGTAGAAAGTAAGTTTGATAAGCTGACTAGTTGTTGTTAAGTCAGATGGATCGATGCCCTTAGCCAGTAGGCCGTCACGTGCTTTGGCAAGGTCATTAATGGTCATGCGAGTTGAAACTACACGGGATTTACTCATAGTTGAACTCCTTTTTCTTCATCGGCTAAAGATGCCAAGTTGATTTCTTTCTTTCTGGGATTGAGGATAAAAACTTGGATTTCTTGCATAATGTCTGGAGAAACTTCATCTGTTTGGCTGAGGGTCATTTTTGCCAGGTAATCTGTGTAGATGATCTTGGCTAGTTGGCTAAGACTTGTAAGCTGGAAGTTTGGCCCCAGGCTGCGGACAATCTGAAGGCCGTGAGCAAGTTGATGGGGAGTGAGACGAAATGTTATGATTGGACTTGACATTGTTAGTTCCCAATAGTTTGAGTTGCTTTAAAGGTTTGAATTATCACCTGTTGTTGTTCTTTACTTAGGGTGGCAAGAATCTGCTGGCAAAGAAGCTCAATGTTGACTGGTTCGCTAGTTTTTGGTATTTTTATCTTGGTTGATTCTTTCATTTTAATTGCATGTTTATTCATGTTGAGATTATAGTCGATAGCTTGATAAATGCTGGCGATGTCTTTCCAGGCTTCATAGGCTTTATGGTAAGCAGTTTGTGTAATTTCTTTTTCCTTATTCAGTGGGATGAGTTCAGCTTTGGTGGAGGCTAACCTGGTTGCAAGTTCTTTCTGGTAGCAGGTCTTGCAAAGCTGTTCTGACAATCCAATCTTACTAATGTTATGAATTTCTTTTTCGCTTAGATTGAAGCCTATTGCTTCATTGATGGTGTTGCAAACTGGACAGAGTTTTTTCATGGTTATGATCTCCGTAAGATTGCAAAGATTTCATTGCTGTGAGATTCCTTAGTCAGTGTTTGTTTTTGAAATCTTATTGTATTGCCAGCTTTGAGCCAGTTAATCAATTCAAAGTATGTTACATTAGCAAGATATTTCCAGCCCATATGGGTTCCAAATCTGTTGTAGAAACGAATTGTTTTGCCTTTCATAATTGTAGCATGTCCTCCAAGGTGCGAATTTTTGTAATGGGCGTTCATAAGTGAACAGCTAAACTAAACATTTGGCAATATAGATTACTTTTTACTTGCTGTGTGTATTCACTTGTAGAGCCTCAACAATTGGTTGAAATACTTCCTTTACTTCGTTAATTCCAAAGAATATAAGCAGGCTAACTATGGCTATTGCACCAAGTGTCCAAAGAATTCCAAGGCAAATTGACTCAGTATGCATGGACTCAAGAGGTGTGAAATGATTCTTATTGTTGCTTGGGTTAGTTTTCATGTTTGTCTCCTTGATTAAAATTGTTTATAATTTCATTTTATTTTGCTTAAGGCATTAAATTCTGTAAGGGTTATTGTATAATTTTTACCATTTTTATCACGCATATTTGGAACATTTGCTAAGCCATTAATAAAAATGTATTTTTCATTTTGATAATATTTTGTAATTGGCTTTGCTTTAATCTTTTTCATTATAATCTCCATTGTTGAGGTTGTTAAATTGACTAACTCATAACCAGGTCAAAACCTTTATAATTTAATGGCTTTGACCTGGTGATTAGGCAATCAATCTAGTTATGTACTGGCAGTCCTGCATCAAGCCTTTTTCTTCACGGTACATGATAAGGTGGCTTTCCGATTGAAATTCTGTGACACTTGTAGCAGAGAAGAGATTTGCTATTTTTCTTACTAAAGAGGTTCATTTTAATTGGTTTTCCACATTTGCATAAATAATCGGATTGAATTTCGTAGCTTTGCTTATTCATGATGTTCTCCTTTTTGATTGGTTTGAAAGTTATTTAATACTTACCAGCTGGCCGTCCTTCATCTGGCCCTGGCCGTACCATTTGTGGGGCTCCGGATAGTGAGGGCCTTCTAAATAGATGGTACCATTGGCAGGTACGGTAGGTCCAAATGGTCCTGGCTGAAAGCAAGTTATTTTCTGGCCGGCTGCTAGGGCAAGTTTAATTTCTTTCTTGGTTCGATAGTTGTGAGTGGTGTATGGCATGAACGTTAACTCCTTATGGATGATGTTTACAAGCGGGCAACTTCGTTGCTTGGTTTGGTTAGCTAATTCTGAAAAAGTTTGCAATCTTGCCGTCGTTTCCAAATATGTAACCTGTTGCTGTTTGGTTCTTTACTTCAATCCAAATGATTTCACTAGGTGTGATGGTTCCGATTTGGATCATTTCAGAGATTTGGAATAGGTAGCTCAGATCGCAGGTTGCAATGATCTGGCTAGGATTCCAAATTGCTTGTTCAAGTGGCTGGGTTTCAGGCAACCAAATTGTGCATTGCTCTTGCAGGTGAAATAGCTCACTTGGGATAAGGCCATAATAGAAGGTTGTGTTCATAAGTTAGTCCTTATCTTCTTTGCAGACACTACTAATTGTTATGTGTTCTTTCTTTTCGTTTTGCTCTGCCTGGCAGTCTTTGCAACAATTAACTAAATCATTTTTAAGTCTGGTGTCTCGACAGATACGCAAGGTTGGCTGATGGCAGAAATTACATGGAAATGGTTTCATTTGATGCTCTCCTATCTTGAAGGTGATTAATAATCTTCTTTGGCTATTACCCAGACGTTATGATTAGGCAGTCGTTTTAGATAGTCAAGTTTGTCCTGGTATGCTTGCATTACACATATTAAACTAAGCTAGTGTAATTCAGGCATAGTTATTATTTATCCTTTTCAGACCTTTCCTTGAACTGTTCGAACTCTGTTTTTGTGATGAAGCCATCTTTGTAGAAACAGGCTATAAGGGCTTCAAGACTTCCATGAAAGGTAATAGTTTTTAAGGTGCCGTTATCGTCTACTACAATTTCTACCTTGTTTGTTGCTTTCATAGTTTTTGTTCCTTTGACTGTTGAGTGCTTTGTAGTTTGCAGCGTATTTGCCTGGTGAAAGGGTATGGCTGTATCTTGTGTTATTGTACCGTATACAATAGGGTTTGTCAACAGGAAAACACGTGTACCGTAAACGTTTGTTGCGTGTGCTACGTTGTGGTAGTTGGTCGGTGGCGTGTATATAGTATGGTGGTCGGGCTGGATAGGGCCAGGAAGGGCGTAGGATCGCCGTGGCGGGCCGTGGCGTCCGGGTTGGTACGGTTGCATGGCCGGCGAGAAACGTAGCGTGTAGCGTGTTGTGGACGTTGCAACGGGCATAACGGAAAAAACTGTGTAATTCCGTCACGTTATGCCCGTTCATTAGTTGTGTCTATTCCTCGCTATCAATCCAATCTTTCGGAGGGCTGAAGTCAGTTACGGTGGATATTTCTGACTCGGTGTTGTTTGGATCATGAAATTCTGACGGTTTGGGGAGTCTTTGACCTGTTTGAAAAGCTAAACTGATTTGTTCGGCTAGTTCTTTTTCTGACAGTTCTTTCTTTTGTGCATGTTCTTGCTTGATGGCCATGAATATCTTTTCTTCTTCAAGTTCTTTTTTTATTTGCCAGGCTGGCTTGTTTGCTTGTCCAAGTTGTGGGAGTGGTGCAAGATTGTTATTTTGTCCTGGCTGTTTGATCATTCCCATTCTTGCCAGGGCAATCTCTTCAAGAAGTTCTGGAGTTACGCTTAATGGACTATTGTTGCTAAATTCTGATTTTGCTATGTAATCATTAAAGATTGTTCTGATCAGTTCGGCTGGTGTGGTTAATTTCCAGTTCGGCTCAATAGTTCGGATAGCTCTTAATCCTCTGGCAAGGTGATAATCGGAGATACGAAAACTTACGGTAGGGTTTGACATGATGGATGCTCCTTTTAAGTTTATTAGAAGATTGCTAGTTTATAGACATAGCAAGGTCTTTGTGAGCTATTGGATGATTAAAGAACTGACGTTGTCTTATTTTTAACCATTTCCCATAGATCTTGTTCATTTAACCAAAGTTCGACACTATTGTCTCTGTCTATGTGAATGTGCTGGTATTCGTGCGGAATAAAGGTTAGAAAAATGTTTACTCCGTTAGAATTGTGAGAGATTTCAATGCCGACAATTTCTTTTGTTGTAGTAAGTTTTTTGTTTGTCATGGTGATTGCTCCTGTTGAGGTTGTTCGGCGTAGCCGAGGTTGTCAAGTGCTGCGGTGTAGGGTTTACCGGTTTGCATGGTTTACCGGGTATTAGCAGGTAGTATACAAGGTTTGCTAAGGGTTTGCAAGGGTTTTCTTTGTGTTTACAAGGTAAACAAATGACTGGCGAAGCCAGGTAAGTGGCTGATATTGTTGGGGAATTATGGTTTGCATGTGGGCATTGTTTGCGAAAGGTAAACAAGGGGTAGACAGGATAAACAGGTGATATTGTTGAAGATTATCGCGTTTACTAGGGTATGCAAGTAAACCTACCCCCCCTCTCTGCAAACCCCTTTAAGTACATCTATTTAATAAAAAAATTAAATACTAAAATAGGTACCCCTCTCCCTCTCCTGTGACGGGGGTAGGGTTTACTTGTAAGCCTGGGTAAACAGGCGTAACTACCTGATATTATTACGGTTTACAAGTTTGCCCCTTGTCTACTCTTTGCAAACCTGCAAACAAGCTAACTACCTGTTATTACTAGATTTATCTTGTTTACCTGCCTACTTGTTTACTTGTGTTTAATAGTGTTTTCCTGTGTTTACTTCTTGTTTGCATTATGCCCACCTGTTTACCTTGTACACAGGCAATTTCTTATTGTTGGCTATCTTGTGATAGATATTGCCAGGAATGGTCCTAGAAGGGCTATAGAGGGCTTTTATAGCGGTGGGGCTATGTGGGTAGCCATATCGAGAAGGATGCTTTTCCGGGCATTGTAGGGCTTTTTATGGATATCCTACTATGTGGTACTATTTATCCCTGGCTCTGGGCAAACTATGTAAACCATGCAAACACTGTAAACCCTGTTCACCATCGAACGTCCATACAACCATCATCTAATTACTAATCATGCAATCCAGTCTGTTAGGCATTATTCAGTTTGTTAGGCATTAGCAAGAGGACTAAACGCAAAAAGCCAAACAGAACAAATCTGAATGGCCTTTATAAGTTTTGCTAATTAGTAATTAGTTACATATCACATCTAACTACTCTAGGCAGGTCATCATAATTGGTATTAACTCGAAACGTCATGATAAAGTCTGAAAAATCATAATGGACTAAAAGTACAAATATTTCTATGTCCGACCATTCTAGACATTTTACATCATCTCGATTAATACAATCAGGATATTCCTTTTCAAGTTTGGATAATTCTTTGTTCATCCAGTCAGGCAATTCATTGCAGCCATGTCCGTAAGAGTTAATCATGATATTGTCCTTTTAGGTTATCTAGTCAGCTCAATGCAGATGCCAGTTTGAATGGCCTTGTTATAGCGTTCAGGCATGAGGCCAAGATATTGCAAGACTCTGCCAACATTATGACAATCCTGACATAATATACATCGCACTACTTTCATTTCCTCACGATCAGAAGTTAACTTAATCGCCTTAGCAAACGTAATTCCGTAGCTTACGTCTTTTGAGAGTTTGGAAATTTTCATGTTATCCTCAAGGTTTGTTCGGGCACAATCGTTATGATCATGCCCGATATTGATTGTTTGATAATTGTTATTTACCCATACCTGCGATAATTGCCGCAAGTTGTTCCGGCGTCAGTTTGGACATAGCTTCAATTGCTTTCTGCTCATCACTTTTTGCCGATGCAGGTCTTTCCGCAGCTTCCCACTTCATACCATCGACATTGCTTTGACCAAGCTCAGGCGACCATTCTGCCCCTTTCTTGGTTGCCTTAAAAGTTGCTCTTGCATCAATAAGTTTGGCCTGGACACCTTTCTGCAAACAGGCATGCAGGCAGCCGCTTTCCTTTGCCCAAGCTACCAATTTCTGTTCATCTGCAAACTGTTCACTAGTCGGAAAGATACTCCGTGGCAAAGTGTGCTGTACCATGCTTCCAACTACCGGGACTGAGGTTTCCGTCTTGAGAGTGTCCAGTGTTACGAATATTGACTGTGCCATGATAAAACTCCTTTATGATGGTTAGACTACTTGTGGCTAGAACCATTTCCAGCCTGTCAACTACTGTTTATCACCTGTGGAAAGGTATGTCAAGAATTATTTTCCACCTTGATTCATTTTCTACTTGTATTGCCTTTCCTAATTACAATAGCCCACCATGTTTAGGTTGTCAAGAGTTATTCTGTTACCCATTCTGCCTGGTACAACTTGTCTGGTCATTGTCAATATAGCCTAGTGCAACTTGTTTGATTGTTGCCAAGGTTGTCAGGACTATCATGTTGAATTATTCTCCAGTCTGCCAGGCCCACAATTTTATATTGATCACCTGCTTGCCTGGTACATCTTGTTTATGATTGCGACGTATGTCGCGGGAACAATTATTATTGTGTGTGACCTGCCCATGTGTGGATGCCTCGATCCCTCTGTAGTGGATTAGGCTTTCTATATAGAGTTGCAGAAATAATCAACTTCACATTGCCGTCAATCCGGACATTCACCAACCTTGCCCACCTCAATAGCTATGTTCATTTATGAACAGCCAGTCAGGGAACAATTTTAATTATACAAGCATTCAACTTGTCACTATTAGCAGAACTATGAGCATTAACTAACAGACAGGCATTATATATTATAGGAGGCTCAATATGATTGCCGGCATTATGGAAAAAGCAGGAAAATTAAGTCCTTATGCATTTTAATGTTGCACTTTCCACCATAATATGTCACATTATTATAGGACAATTCCAAAAGGTTCACAACAGCCATTTAACCTATTTCACCTGTAAAGCTGCCAACCATGTTGAAAGAGTTAAAATCTCAGCACCGCAACATTATCCAGATGGCCTTTAATGGATATAAGAATCAGGAAATCGCTGAGCGTCTTGGCATGGCACAATCATCCGTATCGACCATTCTTCGCTCACCTCTTGGGCAAGCCTACTTAAATGGCCTTCAAGACAGAGCACACGAAGCAACTTTAGATGTTCGTAAAAAGTTAGTCAGCCTTAACAAAGAAGCACTCGCAACCTTCGAGCACCTTCTCAATTCTGGTTCACGCAAATCTGTTCCAGCCTCCGTCCAGTTTAATGCAGCCAAAGATGTTCTCGATCGCAATGGTTATAAGGCTCCCGATCGATTGAACATCGACATGACTCTGCAAACCAAAACTGATGAAGAACTTGATGCTGAGATAGCAGCCATAGAAGAAGCTATTAATCGCACAGGTGGTAAAAATCTTCCAGAGATTAAAAAGTCCTTACGACAAAACCTCTCCTTTACGACCATTCCTCTTGCTTCAGATCATGCTGTTGTCACGACGCCTGCTAACGAGGATGATTTATCTCTGGAAGATTTGTTCTGTGCTGAAGAACAAGAAGGCCTATTTATTCCTGACGAATCTTTTGAAGAACCTCTTCTGATGGAAGACACCTCAATTTTAGAAGACCTATCATTTGACCCCTTTCACAATATTAAAAGGTCATAATGATGGATCTTTCCCACCTTGATAGAGACCGCAAAGAGCAATACCTCAAACTATTGCAAGCCAAGAACATCCGAATCAAGCAAAATAAGATTACCCAATACTATCCAGATGACGGTCCGCTAAGTCGAGATAACTATCCTAAGCACATGCAGTTCTTTGCAGCCGGCGCAGATTTTTCTGAACGTTGTATCATGGCTGCAAACCGCATCGGAAAGTCCGAGGGGATTGGTGCATACGAAACAACCCTACATGCAACCGGGCGCTATCCAAGTTGGTGGACTGGCAAGCGTTTCACCAAACCAGTTTCTATTTGGGCCTGTGGAACGACCAGTACAACTGCCAGAGATATCGTTCAGTATAAGCTCATTGGCAATCCTGAGGAATACGGTACTGGACTTATCCCAGAAAAGTACATCATAAAGACATCTCCAAAGGCCGGCGGAGTTGCCAATGCCATAGACATGATCTTAGTTAAGCATATCTCTGGTGGCATATCTCGAATTAAGATCAAGTCTTACGCTGAAGGTCGCAAGTCTTTTGAAGGAACTGAGCAGGACTTAATATGGCTGGACGAAGAATGTCCATTGCCCATCTATACTGAATGTATTACTCGGACCATGACGACGAATGGTCTAATCATGCTTACATTCACTCCGTTAGAAGGCCTAACTGATACTGTTCTTCAGTTCATGCCAAACGGAAAGATTGAAGATAATCAAGAAGGTAGCAAGTTCCTTATACAAGCTACATGGGATGATGCTCCACACCTTACCAAAGAACAGAAAGATAAACTCTGGGCAGCCTTACCTCCTCACCAACGAGATGCCAGATCGAAGGGCGTACCGCAGTTAGGTGCTGGTGCAATTTATCCAATCCTCGAAAGTAATATCACTGTCGCTGACTTCCCTATTCCCGATCATTGGCTCCGCTGTTATGCGTTGGATGTTGGCTGGAAGAAGACTGCAACTGTTTGGGCAGCTACAGATCCGACCAGCAACATAACTTACTTGTATTCCGAATATTATCAGGGCCAACAGTTGCCACTAATCCATGCGGATGCAATCAAGGCTCGTGGAAATTGGATTCCAGGCGTGGTTGATTCAGCTGCGCATGGACGCTCCCAGGATGACGGAAAGCAACTTTTTGAACAATACTTTGGGTTAGGACTTGACCTTGAGAATGCTAACAAATCAGTCGAAGCCGGTCTGTATGCTGTGTGGCAAATGCTTAGTACCAACAGACTAAAAGTATTTGGTTCGCTGGTTAATTGGTTTAGTGAGTTTCGCATTTACCGACGGGATGAGAATGGGCAGATAGTTAAAGATCGTGATCATCTTATGGACTGTACTAGATATCTGATTATGTCTGGCTTGAAGCGAGCAGTTGCAAAGCCATATTGGGAGTTTCAGGCGTGGGAAGAAAGTGAACTTTACAATCACCAAGAAGCAAGTCTGGTTACAGGATATTAATAACTTAAGTAGGTATTGCAAGCGACGAAGTCGCCTACACGTTACACTCTTTTAATTGATATTCTTTTACTTGATACTTTTTACTTGCTCTCTTTAGACTCAAACCTACGGATGCAGATTAACTTACAGGAAATTAATAATGGCTAATAATGGTTTTGAATTTCCTGTAGAGGAACTTGTTGATCCAGGCAATCCATCTACGCCTATGGCGAATGCAATTATAGCTGGTCAAGCAGCGAAGCTGCCTACACGAACCAACTCCACTTTAAATACCGGTACTAATCTTCCAGACACTGAACAAGCAAGTCTCATGGGCCAAGTTCCATTTTGGGCAACTGAAGAACCCATCGAAGATATTATAGCTCCCGTTCAGACAGACCCACTGACTACTGCACTTGTAGAAAAGGAAGCTCTTCGTGCTGAAGCAGTTGTACTTATCACCAACTTGGCAGATAAACAAAATAAGGAAACCTTAGCAGATATTACAACCAAAGTACTTGAGGGTTATAAGCTCGATCTTGCTAGCCGCACAGAATGGGAAGCACTCAATGTGCAAATCATCGATCTGGCTAAGCTGCTCGTAAAGAAGAAAGTCTATGCAGGCGAAGTTGTTGCGAATGTTAAGTACCCATTAATAATTAATGCTTGTATCCAGTTTGCTGCCAGAGCATATCCAGAGCTTATCAAAGGAAATGAGGTTGTCAAAGGTAAGGTAGTTGGATCTGATCCTGACAATGTTAAGTTTGATAAAGCTCAACGAATTTCTCAGTTTATGTCTTTTCAACTTCTTTCACTAATGGAAGATTGGGAAGAAGGAGTTGATCAGTTACTTTTTACTTTGCCTGCAATCGGTTGTGTATTCAAAAAGAGTTACTTTGATTCGATTGAACGGAAGTCTGTATCTCAGATAGTCTTCGCTGATGATCTGGTTGTAAATTACTTTGCCGAAGCACTGGAACGGGCTCCACGAGTTACACATCGAATCTATTTGTACCACAATGAAATTGTTGAACGCATCAACTCTGGGATCTTTATAAAGTTTGATGTAGCCACTCTTGGACAGGCTACCAGCGATAAGACCGCAGATGTAGATGAAGATACTCCACATTTGTTCCTTGAACAACATCGTTGGTATGACCTAGATGGTGATGGCTATCAAGAGCCATATGTAGTAACTGTTCACGAGCAATCACAGAAGTTAGTAAGAATCTCTCCTCGGTTTGCCACGGATGGAATTATTCGCAAGTCTGATGAGAGCGGAGTAACTGATCCAGACGGACCGATTGTTAAGATCATCCCTGAACAGTATTTTACTCGCTTTATTTTCATGCCTGCGATTGATGGAGGCTTTTATGGCATGGGGTTTGGCTCACTGTTGATGAGCAGCAACTCAGCCATAAATACAGTTATTAATCAGCTTCTCGATGCCGGAACATTATCAAATCGTCAAAGCGGATTCCTGGGAAGAGGTCTTAAGCTCGGCAGAGGCAAATCAATTCAGGTCAAGTCTGGAGAATGGAAGCCTGTCGATGCAACTGGTGACGATCTTCGTAAGAACATCTTCCCCATGCCAGTGCGTGAGCCAAGTAATGTTCTTTTCCAATTGCTCGGACTTTTAATCGAGAGTGGTAAAGAACTTGCCGGCATGACAGAGATTCTGGCTGGTAATTCACCAGGCGCGAATGTTCCGGCTGAGTCTGTACTTGCATTAATTGAACAAGGGCTGCAAGTCTATAGTGCAATTCATAAGAGACTTTATCGTAGCCAATATAAAGAGTTCATAAAGTTAAGACGGCTTAATGCTCTTTATCTAGACCAAATGACATATAGTGTTGTCCTGGATGATCAGCAGGCAATTGTTCAAGCTGACTTCTCTAGTGCAGACTTCGATGTCGTGCCTGTTAGTGATCCGAACAGCACCACAATGATGCAGAGATTGCTCAAGGCAAAAGCTATGCTAGAGCTGCGAGGGCAAGGATTAAATGATCAGGAAATCTTGCGACAATACTTACTTGCGTTGGATATTGAAGATGTTGAGCGATTCTTTCCTGCTGAAGACCAATCTGATCCTGCTGAACAACTAGCGATGCAAAAACTCCAGGCTGAGATTGCAGAGCTGAGTGCGAAGGTCGCTAAGTTGAATGCAGAAACTCAGCAGATTATGACAGAGATTCCAGGTAAACAACTTGAGCAAGAAAAGACAATTGCAGACATGGACAATGATGCTATAGATTTAGCTCTTAAAGATAAGCAAATTTCTGGACAACTTGAGCTTGGAAGATCTCAGCAAAGTTTAGGTAAGGCACCTGGTGGATTAAAGGAAAATACTATGAAAAAAGAGTATGGATTAGACAAAGGAGAATAATATGTCATATTCACTCGTAACACCATGTTGTAATTATCCGTCAGCAACACCTGAAGGTCAGGGAGATTGTATCAAAAAAGATACTTGTACAGATCGGCATGTTCTTTATGGTACTGTTTGTGCTATTCATGCAATGCCTTTCGGAATAGGTCATTTGGGTGCAGGCACAATAACACTGACTTGTAGTAATAAACTGATGGAGAAAGCTGATGGATGAATTAGGAAAGAAAAAGAAGAGCACGTTTTCTTTTTTACGTGCACTTGGCCTTGGTAAAAACAAGGATGATGCTTCAGACAAGAATGTTTTTTATGCTGGGAATGTAACAACTGCTGCAAATAAGCGAAAGAAAGAATTGGAGAAAGTTAATCAAGATTAAGGATATCAAGATGCTAACCAGTGAACAATTCCAAGAGTGGAAAACTAATGCAGTCACAAGAGAGATTCTTACAGAACTTAGAAAAGTTCGTAAGGTTATGGAAAGTAAGTTAATTAATGGAAATACTATTGGTCAAAATGCTTATGATACTCACGGCATGACAAACAGAGTAGTTGGAAATATTGAAGGGCTTGATCAAATATTGAATATTTCTTTTGAAGGTGATTCTGTAGAGAATGAAGTTGACGAAATAAGTGGTTATTGAGAATAACAATTATTTAAAAGGGTAATAATTATGAGTGACGAACACATTAATGATATTAATCAATCCGGTATCTTACCGACTGGCGGGCACTTGTTGGTACTTCCTGAGAAGGTTGAAGAAAAGACTAAGGGCGGAATCTATCTGCCACAAACAACTCTGGAAAAGGAACAGCAAGCAGCCACAGTCGGAACTTTGATTGCGATCGGCCCAACTGCCTGGAAAGACCTTGATGACGGAGTTGCCTGGGCAGAGGTCGGCGATAAGATTAGTTACTCCCGTTATGCTGGTGTATCTATGAGCGGGAAGGATGACGAATCTTATGTATTGATTAATGACAATGATGTTTTGGCTCGATTACTCTTTTAAATAGGTGTTATTATGGCAGAAGAATTTGTGCAAGACATTATTGCAAGTGCAGAAACGAATGGTTCTTCTACAGAAGCAACAGCAGTTATTGACAAAGTTATTAAGTCTGCTGTTGTGGCTATCAATTCTGGTGATGATCAATCTTCCAATCAAATTAAAACCCCTAATGGTAATGCTGATTCTGATCAAACCAAGATTGCTCCTTCTGTAGAAGAACTTGCTTCACAACTTGGCTGGCGTGCTGATCATGTAGGTGAAGATGCAGTTGATGCAGTCACATACATTCTGAGGTCAAAAGACATTCAGAAGGCAATGAGTAAGCACAATAAGGACTTAAAGGAAAATCTTAGTGCTGTTCAGTCATCTGTAAATGCATTGAAGGAACACAATGAGAAAGTCTATCAGACTGAAGTTAAAAAACTAACGGCTGAAATAGAAACCCTTAAGAAGGAACGCAAGTCTGCAATTGAACTTGCTGATGTTGATAAGGTCGAAGAGTTGGATGCCCAGATCGAGGCAAAGAAAAATGATCTTGCTGCACCAAAAATGAATGATAGTAGCAAGTCTGGTGCTGTTGAAAATCCTGTATATGATGAATGGATTCAGGATAACCAATGGTACTTGGAAGATAATGAGATGGCACAGTTCGCAGATAGTGTAGCGCAGAATTATGTTGGAGCCCCTCTTCCGCGGATTTATGCATTAGTACGGCAGAAAGTTCAGGAAGTTTTTCCAGAAAAGTTCTCGCCAACTAAATCTGATACAAGCACTACTGTTGTAAAGAAGCCCATTGGACCTGTTTCTCCTGTTGATAAAGGATCAAACAATAAAGGTGCTACGAATTCTTTCAGCAAAGCTGATCTGACTCCTGATCAAGTTAGTATAATGAATCAATTTGTTCGCGGGGGCATTATGACCGAAGAACAATACATTAAAGATATTGCAAGTATGCAAGAATAATAAGAGGATTATGTTATGACAGAGCAGGCAAATAAAATAGAGAGTGTTAAAAGCGAGCAACCGCGTAAGAGAA
>Ga0209728_1000771_pt1 | contig 22919 bp, 47 predicted proteins | sample RifGroD1_FD_183997 | JGI IMG/M metagenome (GOLD analysis project Ga0209728, IMG submission 183997) | Groundwater microbial communities from Rifle, Colorado, USA - Groundwater D1 (SPAdes) (version 2) | ecosystem: Environmental > Aquatic > Deep subsurface > Groundwater | place: Rifle, Colorado... | reverse complement strand
TTTATTCAAATATCATCCTTATGGTAAGAAATATAGAGTATTAAAATATTTTGGTTATTGGCATTGTTATTATTGTAATAAATTACATTCATCAAAGGTAAACAAATATTATTATGGTGATAATGATGCTGTTTGTGAATTGATAGATAGATAATATTAAAATATAGTTAAAAGGAGAAATAAACATGAATCTATATGCATTAAAATTTAGACATTATTCACAAAAAGATAGTATTGAAGGTATTATTACTTATTTAATTGCAGAATCATCAGAAAATATTTATGAGTGGATGAAATCAGATCCAGTAATTAATGGTCATTGCATTATAAATTCCTATAAAGACAATGAAAATGATGGTAAAACATTTGATAGATATGATTCATACGATAATGCAGCAATGACAGAAACATTTAAAGAAAGAATGATTAGATTAAATGGTGAGATGTTTGATAATGATATATATGTATCAGATACTTATTATGGTGTAACTCAATATGGATGGGAATTAATTAAGGAAAATGTTTATTATACTGATGTTGTTGCAGTTAAAAGCAGTTTGAATATTAATATTGTTGATATTACTTTATAGATAAAAGGAGGAGTTAAAATTATGGAATTAGGAAATGCAATTTTTGGACATTCAAGAGGTAATTATTCTATTGATAGAGATTCATGGAGTAATGTATTTTTTAATAATTTTATATATGAAATTAATGCAGATGCTTATGGATGTGTAAATGGTGAAAGAGGATTTGAAAATGACACATTTAAAATAATACCTTATGATTGGGATAGTGAATGTACATGTGGTTTAGAAGATATGATTAATGAATGGTGGGAAGGGAAAGTACATAAAGATAATTGCTATCAGAAATTGATTGAGAAAGACTTGATAGAAAAAGGATGGAAAATTAATAAATATGGTCATTTAGATTCTCCTGAAGAATTAGATTATAAAACATGTGATAAAATAGAAAGTAAAATAAGAAAGAAATATTGTAAAATGTTTAATCTTTCTTTCCCAGATGGTAGTGCAGTACATTGTACTTGTGGATTAGATGAAAGTTTTGAAGAGTGGGTAAAAGACAAAGAACATAAAATTGATTGTAGGTTAATTCAACCTAATTTCTTATATAAACCTACTGGATTTCAAATTATGTGCTATAAATATTTTTTAAGGGACAGTTATATGAATCAGAACATTAATTTAGATGAATTTAGGGAAATATTGAAAATTTGCGTTGAATCATACAAAAATGAAAAATAACACATCCTCTAAACCCTTAATTTATAAGGGTTTAGAAAATCGAATATTTGAATGAAATTTGCAATTTGTTATAATTTAACAAGGAGGAAATTAATTATGTTAAGTGAAACAAAAATTAAAGAATTAAAAGATAAAGTAGAACAAGGAAATGCAGCAAAAGAAATATTAAAGGAATATAATTATTTAATAGATCAAAAAGAACACTTAATAAAAATAAAAAGTTTATCTATTAATTGTAGAAAAATAAATATAGAAGTTTCTTATAATCATAGTATTGAATTTAAAGTTAATATGCCTAATTTTGCAATAAATCAAATTAACAAAATTATAGATAATGAAATAGAATTTATTAATTCTAAGTTAAATAATTATATTTAAAATGAGGAGAAATTAATAGCATGAAATTAAAAAATGAATATAAATGTGTATGCGGTTTTGAAGAATTTCATACAAAACAGAATACTAAAATAAACAATGGTATTCAAACAGGATTATATTGTTCTGGTTGTGGTAGATGGATTAAATGGTTAGGTAAAGAAGAATTGAGATTGTTTGAGAAATATTTAGCAGAAAGTAAAATGGAAATTGAAGAAGATGAATTTGAAAATCAATTCGATATTTCACAAGTTAGCAATGAAGATTTACTTGAACAATTAGTAAAAAGGATTAAAAAAGGTGATATAAGGTAAATAGTATTTTATTACAAAGGAGTTAACAATGAAAGAATTATATTTAAGAGGTTGTAAAAACACATATTACAAACTTGACAAGAAAAGGAAATATACTATCTACCATGATCCTATAAATAATAATCTTATAGTATTTAGTCCGTATGATGATTGTACTGTTGATTCTGTTTGTGATTCTATAAGGAATGAAGCATATTTATATTTAATCAATGAATTGAATATGAATAAAAACATAGTAGTTAATTGGTCACAAATTAATGGAACAACAAGTGATTACACTATTTATTACAATACTGATGTTGATATGTTGAAAGGTAAATCTCATAAAGAAATATTAACTATAATTCACAATAATATAGATATTAATAGTGGTGATTGTTGCGGATATAAATACACGCAAGTTAAAGATGGTAAAGAAAATAAAATAACTCCTGAAGTTATGGAGCAATTTAATATGGTTATGTTTGATTATGGGGATAATGAATATTTAAATTAAAGGAGATAAAAAATAAACGAGGTAATACTATATGCAATATAAAGACAAAAAAGGTTGTATATGGAGTAAAATTAAATATGATATTGATGAAAAATGGATATGGGTAGTTAAGATTAAAGATGAGAATGGTGACAAGGTTTATAATTGGAAACCTAAAAGAATTAAATTAGAATGGTTAGAATTGATAGTAGATTAACAAATTAATAATATAAAAATATAATAAAGATAAATCAAAAGGAGGAAGATTAAGATTTTTAGTAAACATAAATATAGTACCAAGTTTAGGAAACATCGTAGAAGTTTAAGTGAAGGTATAAACGCAAGAAGTATAGAAACGGAAGAAAAACAATTAGAAAGTTTACATAAGAGTATGCAGAAACTTAAAAAACATGAAAAGTTACATAGTTTGAATGTAGAAGAAGAAACTTTTAGGTTATGTAGTAGGTTAGGGATTTCTGTTTAATAACATATAATATTTATTTGATCTAGAAAGTGAGGTGAATTATTATGTTAGAAAAATTTATCAATGATATTAAAAATGCTCAGAGTGATGAAGACATTAAAGAAATTTTATGTGATTTTTATGCAGTAATACAAATGGATTCTAAAGTTAGACAAGAGTTTGATAGATATTTGATTGAAGTAAATAAATAATAGAAATAATTGTAAAGGAGATAAATAACTATGAGTGAGAGTAAACAAGAATATGCAATTAAATCTTATACATTAGAAATTGATGGCAAACCATTTGGAGAAGAGATGTATCCTATAAATACAATTATTAGTGCATTACAATTTTATGAAGAAAAATATAATGGTATTGTTGGTGCAATAGAAGGTAGCAAAACTGTTAAGGAAATTGTAGATGAAATGATAAAGAGTAATGATTTTAATAATCATAATAAATTAGATGAAAGTAAAATTAGATGTGGCAAAGGTAAGAATGATTTGATAGATAAAAATAACTATAAAGTTAGGTGAGAATTACATATACATCTCGGAATACCACAAATGATTAATTTAATTTTAACATTTTTAGTTTTAGGAATATCAATGGCAAAACATGGTGAAATAAATAATGAAAAAGAAAATTTTTTACTACTCTTTTATCAATGGCAATATTGAATGGATTATTATATTGGGGAGGATTTTATAAATAATTAACACTTCCTAAACCATTATAATATAATGGTTTTGAAAATGGAAAATCATGATAAAAGGTAAGTTTTGTTCAAAGTTTAGAAATTTTAATAATAATATAAAAAGGAGAATGATTATGTTTAATTTATTTGGTGTAGATCAAGATATGTTTATGGAAGTCACAAAATATACTACTACTCAATTGGTTGCTATTATATCTTTATTGTTAGACAAGAAAATTATTTCAGAAGAGGAATTTAATCAATATATAAAAATAGCAGAAAAACAAGTAGAAAAATCATTTCAAAAAGAGAAATTAGAACAAGAGAAAGAATTCAAAGAAAATAATCCATTTATGGCTAAAATGTTTGGTATAGAATAGTATTAGAATATTTAATTTTATTAGAAAGGAGTAATTTAATATAGATTGTATTTTAAACGCAAATAAAAGAAAACCATTAAATAAACAGAAATATAAAATAATAGGTAAAAGTAATTTTAATTATGATAATATAAGTGATATTTTAATTTGTGATAATATGTCAAAATACTATGGTGAAAAGATTTTAAAATTCTTACGAGATGATATGGGTGATAATGATACATATTATCCGAAGTTAGTTGATCAAAATTATGTATTGTATGAGTGGAAACCATAAAATAAAATTAAAGGAGATAATTTAATTATGAGTGAAATAGGATTTAGTTATGCAGTATTCCCATCTAATTCATTAGAAGAACAAGCAAATAAACAAGGATATACTTTAGGTGATGATGCAGATACATTTGAGAAAATAAGAAAAGCAATTAATATGTGTATGTTTCATGTTGCTACAGAATCTCAAGTTGCTATGATGACAAAGAAATTGCATAATAAAGTTGTGAAGAAATTAAAACCTATGGATAAGGAGATATAATATGGAAAACTGTTTTATCGTAACTAATCAATCAAAATTACATAAAGAGTATTTTGATTATAGAGAAAGTGTTAAAATTGTTAATGATATTGCTAAAGAATTAATGGAAAAACATAATATTGAGACAGATATTTATTATCCAAGTAATGAATCTTTTGCAATACAACCTACTTATAAAGATACTGGATTATTTAATAAAATGTTAAAAGTACCTATCGAAGATGGAATAAGATTCTTTAAGAAAAATTCTAAAGTAAATAAAGATTGGTTAGAGTTATTAAAATCCAATGATGTTAATGTATTGCGTAAACCTTTTCTTATGAGATATTTTAATAATGCATATGGTAAAATTAGAAGTAGATTATTCGATGTTGATGGAATATTATATTGCTCTATTGAATGTGAGAATGTTGATAATATAGAGTGTCCTGAAGGTATGGAGAGAATTAAAACTAGTGAGTTTTATAAGATTGTTGAAGATAATAGTGATAATGAATAGAATAATAAAGTTTAAAATATAATATAATTAAAATAAAAGGAGAAATAATATTATGTTAAATAAAATTGATAAAACAAAAAAATACAGACAAATTAAACCTTTTGTTGTTGAAGATGAAATTATGATTAATAATAATGTAAAATTTCATATTGCTAGAGAAACACCTAATTATATTTTTTGTGCTCCAGAAGGTTTTAATTATTGTGATTGTGTAAAAAGAAAAGAATTCCATGATTATTATGAAGTGATTGAAGATGATAAGGAAAAAACTAAACCAACAATTAATAAAGATATGAAATATAGACAAATTAAAGAAATTAAAATACGTGGTCTTAATAATTTTAATTTTGATTATATAGGTGAAGAATTTAAAATTATTGAAGTAGAAAACAATATAATTGTAATTGATTTATATGGTACATATTTAGCAATTAATGAAAATATATTTTATGATTATTTTGAAACAACAGAAGGAACTAAAAGAAATGAATTAAAATCAGAATTTGAAGTAGGAGATATGGTAAAGATAACTAATAAATATAATCATGAAAATTCAACAGCAGGTGCATCTTATTCTTATTATCCTTCGTTTTTTACAAAAAATGATTTTTATGAATTAAAAAGTAGATATGTAGAAAAAGGTGTAAAAAATGGTATCTATAAAATAGTTGGTATTGGTAGACATTCTTTATATCCAAATCCAATAGTTTATGTATTAGAAAAAAATAATGAAATTTATTTAATGAGTAATACTTACAATGAAATGGAAAAAGTAAATAATAATAAAAAGGAGAATAATATTATGACACAATCACAAACTAATAATCAATTGCAAACACATGAAAATTTACATGCAAGACTAGGAGATACATTAATCTTATATAATGGTTTAAAAATGAAAGTATGTAAAGATTTTTGTGATAGAGATACTCAGTATTATAAAACTGTGGACATTTCCTGTAACACAAATGTAACAATTGGATATTCAGAGGATGATATTAAGAAATTCTGTATAGGTAAAAAAGTTTGGGATTATGATGCAAACGAATTAGAGATTGTTGATATTGAAAGGAAACAAATTAAGGAAAAGAAAGTTAAAGTAAAGCAAAATAAAATTGTTAATCCTGATAAGCAAGTTTACAAATATAAATTATTTCCACGTACAGTATATTGGGTAATTGAAAATGTTAAAACTGGTGAAACTACATATGAGCCATTTGATATTGCAGAACAATCATTTAAACTAATTGTTAATGGTGATAGAACTACTATTATTTTTGATGATGGAAGTAAAGGTAGTACAAAATGTTTATCTACTGATAAGTATGATTTTGAGAAAGGTAGAAAAATTGCATATAAGTATGCTTTAATCGAAGTATTAAAGAAAGAAATTGAAGAATTAGTTAAATAGTAAAAATAAATCTCTCATTTTATTCAAATATTAAAGGATGTGAAATTTTATGGAATATACGAATGATTTATTAGTTGCTATATTAACTGCATATTCTGTCATTAGTTTAATTATTTCTATACTTCTTATATGTTGCTATAATGAAAACGAAATTAATCCATTTAAAGATGCAATTGACACAATTAAAGATATAGAAACCATAGGGGATTTAATTATAATTATATTATTAATTTATGCTTGGTTATTAGCAGTTTTATTTTATGGTGTAATAAAAATATTTTATAATAAGTTTACAATTGCTTTAATGGATATAAAAATAAGAAGGAGAAAATAAATATGGGATATAGTAAAGATTTAAATCTTATTGAATATACTAAAGAGGATTTAATGGAATATGAAAATGACAATGATACATATATTCCAAAAGAGTATGTGTTAGAAAATTTAGATGAAATTAGAAATAGAGTTAATGTGATTAAAGAAATCTTAGAACCAATTCAAGGCATAGAGATGATTGATGATGCTAAAAAATTGTTAGAATTGTTGTCAAGAGATTTGTATTAGAATAAATTAAGTTAATTAATTGAAAATATTTCTTGACAAAGTATAAAAATAATTGTATACTAACAATAGATATTAATTAAATAGAAAGGAGTAAAAATACATATGGTCGACATGGAGAATGAAAACGAACAAATGTTAAGAATTGATTTTGCCTTTACAGATGAATTCGGTCAGGAATCAAGATTAACTAAAACATTTACAGATGCAGTATTGGAACATGGAAGTTATTTAGAATTTTTAGTTGATGAATTTAAACATTTTATGTTAGGTGCTGGATTTTCGCAAAAAACTGTTAGTAAGATTCAAATTATTGAAGAGTAATTATGGAAAATAATGTAATAAAACCTTTCTTTTAACATGATTTTAAGAAGAAGTATTATAAAAATAATAAATTAAAAAGGAGATTAGATTATGAAAAAATCTAAGAACACATTAAATAATGAAAGCACAGTAAATACTGTTAAAGGTTATTCTTTTTTCAATACGGAAAATAAAGTATACGTAGATGAATATTTTTCTTCTTGTGAATCAAATGAATTGCCATATGTTTATAATGATATTGAAGATGCACAAGAAGCAATTGAGAATGAAAATGTAGATATAGAAGATTTTGAGATTCATAAAATTGAATATGGAATTAAAGTTGAAGAAAGATATCAAAGAAAAATGTCTTATGTTTTGGTAGAAAATGATTAAATTATTTATGTTATAAAAATAAAATAATAAATAAAAAAGGAGATTAAATTTATGTCATTCAAATGTCAAGTATGTGGTAAAGCACAAGAATCAAGAGAAAAACCTAAAAAGGTAGTTACTCAAATAAGAAGTGTCCAATATCCTTATGTTAAAGATGTATTAGGAAATATCAGAATTCCATCAGGTTATGAGACAGTAAAAGAAATAAATTGTTGTCAAAATTGCTATTCGACAAGAGTATTTCAAGAGAATTATGTCGCATGTAAAGTATTAGAATAGGAAATATTACAATGATTAAATGTGATACATGCAAAAATAAAACTGATATGTCTGAAGGAGAATTATATTGCATGAGTGAATATGGAATTGGTGAAGTATATGATTGGTGTGGTGCATATAATTCTGCATTAGAATATATGAATAGTTTAGGATATGATTTTAATGAGTGTGAAGGATATGAGAGTAATTAAAACAAAAGGAGAAATAATATGTTAAATAAAATTAAAAATATTAAACAATTAGTTTTCTGCATTAAAAATGTGAAATTTAGAATTAATAAAGAGAGAATTTGTGCAGATAGGATTGATGAAGGAAAATTTATTTGTAAAGATAATTATTATGGTGGTTGTATGCTATCTTGGAAATCAATTTTTAAAACACCTATTGTCAGTTTTAAAAAAGTTATTAAATTATTTTAAAGGAGGATAATATGATTTATTATTTGATGGATGAAAACAGAAAGAACTATTTTGAGGTAGAAGTTTATAGTAACAAGGAAAAAGGTTTTGATTTATATCCTAATGTTTATTCGTTAAATTACTGTAAACATTTATTAGAGTTACAAAAGAATAATTTAGACACAGGAATATGGTTAATTGCATTGGAATTTCTCGAAGAATTTAGAGGATGGTTTTGGGAGATGTATGTTCCTCAAGAAAATCCTTATAAAACATTTGATGAAGATAAAGCAAGAAAAGATATCAAGAATAAATTAATTGAGTATACCAAGATGTTAGGATTGTTTATCGTAGAAGATTAGCATTAGTGATTAAATAAAAATAAATATACTAGATATAGCGGTCTATTTTTATTTAATCACTATATCTAGTATTAAAATCAACACAAATGTCAAATTTGGTGACGATATTTTAGAAATGAGGTATAATTATGTTCTTAAAATACAGAAATAAAACATCAAATATAATAGTTTTCGCAGGGATATATATTGAAGGATTAGAAGATGGTTTTGATTATAAATATAAAGATATGTATTATCCAGGAAATAAAATACCATATATCAATACGTTAAAAGGTAAAGTGTATGTTTCTAAAAATGATTATGTTGTTATTGAAGATAATAAGAAATATACATGTAAATCAAGTAAATTTGAAATTGATTATGAATTAGTATAAGGAAGGAGAAATAATAAATATGATTGTAAAAATAGGCAACACATATTACCATTCAACAAAACAACCAATATTATTAATACTTAGTAATGAAGAAAAATCTCATATTGCTAATATGGAAGAAGATAAAAATAAATATTTGTCTTTTCCTGATGATTATAATGTAAATAATGCAAAGGAAATATTAGAAAATGTGCCAGAATGGATACTTAGATGTGTTGAATATGTAAAAAATAATTGAATTAAGGAGAAATAATTTGCAAAATGTAATCAAACAAATATTATCCATTGTAGGAGATAATGAAAATAGTAAATTTACAATTGATTTTTATCCTCCTGACGAAATATTCTTTCATATTTATGATGCAGAAATTGCAGTAGGAATCAACAAGAAAGAAAAGTATGCGTATGTTGATACTGAGTTTATTAATAATCATTTAACTAGTAATATGTTATTGGAGTTAAGTGAAATTGTTAAGATTATTGAAGATAATATTGATGTTATTTTAGAGTGTTTTGGTAAGTAAAAATAAAATATAAAATTAAAAATGAAAAGGAGAAAAGCTATTATGGAAGAATTATTAACAATGTTAGGACAATTGACAGAGAATCAAGAAGTATTTAAAGTTTTAATCAAGACATAGGTGGAAAAATATAAACCGTTAGTCTATGCTGTTGGTGGAGAATTGCTAGAAATTTATAAAGACTATGCAGATAATAAAGAATTATTTGCAACAATGGCAAAAGTAAAAAAGAATCAATTTGATGCATATGTTGAAATTTGGTTTACACCAGAACAAGCAATGACTTTTTTGCTTAATGATATGACTAATATTAAAAATAATGTTAGTAAAGTAGTATCAAGTGTTGGAAAAGGTAAAAGTAAAAAAGAATAATAAAATATACAAGATGTATGTTATATATTGTAGTTAATATTTATTATGACTACAATATATAGTAGATTTATAACAATTATAATAAAGGAGAAATAAATGAAAACAAAATGGAGACCAAACAAACAATATCCTAATACATATTTTGCTAAAGTAAATAATTATGAAGAATACTTTAAACTTGCTAAAGATTTATTCGATGAATTTGATATTACAAAAGAATGGTCTGTCGATCAATGGGAAGATAAACAACACTTATTTAATGATAATATAGAATTATGGTATGTATTTTTCGATGCACCTTGTTTGGATATTGATTATGATAATATTGAAGAAGTTAAATTAATAGATCCAAAATTATATGATGGTGAAATTAGAAATAAACCAGAAGAATATGAATATCCTGCTGTGGTAGTTTTTGATGCAGATTTGAAAAATATTATGTGGCAAAGTATGAGTGATTTAGAGTAGATTAGTAATGAATAGGCAATAGATAAATAAAGTGTTGACAAGGGAATAACAGAATGTTAAAATAATAGTGAAATGAAAAATACATTAAAAAGGAGTAATTATTATGAAATTAATTGATAAATTGCTACAACTTAATGATGGTAATCAATCAGATGCAGAATGTGATTGTCCTTATAATTATTATAAAGGAGAAATACAAACAGATTCATTTATTCCATATTGTGATGATGATGGTAGTGGATGTGAAAAGTGTCATAATCAAGAGTTAGAATTGAATAAGAGATAGTTTGATAAAAATATAAAAGGAGATAATTAATATGAAAACAAATGATATAATGGAATTAGTTAATTCAGGTAAAGTATTGCCAGTAGAATTTAATAAGTGTATTGAAGATTGTGAAATGAGATATGAAGAAGGTATGAGAACATATATAATTAGTGCATCTAAGGATGATATTGATTGTATTGTATTTAAAACAGAAGAAAGAGATTTTTCAGAATATAATAAATCTATTGAAAAACCTATATGGTTAAATGATAAAACTGGTTTGTACGAATTAAAATGGTCAGAATTAGATGCGACATATGGAAAAACTGAATATGAAATTTGGGAAGATGTAGATAGTGATATTTATAATTTTAAACTAATTGATAATAGCAAAATAGAATTGTTTAATAGATATAAAGAAAGTGGTTCAGAATTGATTTATGTGTTATGGTTAGAAAATGAGATATTGAATTCTATAAAAAGATGTAAATAAATGGAGGATGACGTATTGAGAAAATATACAAAAAATCATTTAAAATTCTTTGAAAATATAAGAATAAACAATGGATTAGAAGAAAAAAGATGTTCTATTTGTAAAAATTGGTTTCCACTCAATAATAAATATTATTATTATAATAATAAAAGTAAACCACAAAAAGGATTTAAATCAGAATGTATAATATGTTCGAAAATAAAAAAACAAAAATATAATGATGAACATAGAGAAGAAGTAAGAGCAAGAAATAAAAAATGGGATGATAATCATTTAGTAGAAATGAGAGAAATAAATAGAGAATGGAGAAGAAAAAATAAAAAACATAAACAAGAATATGAGAAATCATATAGATTAGAAAATCCTGATAAAATATTAAAATATATGAAAGATAGAAGGAATAAAACACATGAAATAACTACAAAAGAATGGAAAATATGTAAAGAATATTTTAATAATACTTGTGCATATTGTGGAATGACTGAAAATGAACATAGAAATAAATTTGGAACAGACTTACATAAAGAGCATGTAGATTCTAAAGGTAGTATCTTATTAGATAATTGTGTTCCTTCTTGTGAATCTTGCAACTATAGAAAATGGAAACATGAATTAAATAATTGGTATAATGAAAACAATAATAATTATACTACAGAAAGAATAAATAAAATAATAAAGTGGATTACTGAAGATTATAAGCCATATATAAAATTAAAACCTCCTTATAGAATTAAAAGAAGAAGAATTGATAATTCTGATGGAACATATTGTATGCAACATGAATTATGGACTGTTGATGAAAAAAGAAATATCATTGAATTATTAGCAATAGGAAGAAAGAAAAAAGATTTAAATGAGGCAATTAAAAATTATTTAAATATGTTAAAAGTTAATATAAATAATGAGCAACCGTAAAGGAGGAAACAAATTTGTATAATAAAATTAAAAGTTTATAAACCATAGTTAACAAAGGATTAAATGTACATAAATTTCATATACCAGACACATATAAAGAATATAAAAACTTAATTAACGAATTTAAATTTTGTACTATACGAACAGACCATAAAACTATATCACAAGATTTACCTTTCTATGTATTTGATATTGAAAAAGACAATGAAGAAAAATTGAATTTTATATGGGAAGAATCAATAGAAAAAGAATACAAACTAATAATTAGCAATGGAATTCAATATGATAATATTCAAGAATATAATATGGTTGTTAAATTCAATAAGAAAGGAGATTTCTTATTTGAAGCATCTGAATTAAAAATACCTTTAAGACATATGTATAGACACCCATTACTATCATGTTCAGGTAATTTAAAAGATGAAGTTTCACAATGGGAAATTTATAATGCAAGATATGGTATAAATAAAATTTATATTAAAAATGATTTATTGTCATTATATAATTATCAATTGTTTAACAAATGGTTAGAGATTACTAAATATCCTATCCAAGTAGGTACTAAGAATAAAAATATTGTGTTTTGGCAGATTATTGATAGTAAGTATTAAGTATTAGAAAAGGAGAATCAAATGAGTAAACCAATTAAGTTAGTAGAAACTTATAGTTTTCATTCGGCAAAAGACAAATTGATAACTAGAAGAATACAACATCCTGATATAGATAATTGTAAATTTGAAAAGGATATTTCATTATCAGTATTAACTGTTGTTACAGAAGATTTTAATTTAGATGAAAAGATAGATAAAATATTAGATGAAAAAGATAGTTATCAGATACGTCCAAAGGCATTATACAAATCTAAAAGAGGATATTTTTATAAGGATGAAATCGGAAGGAGATATTTGAGTAATCAAGAAATTATTGATTTAAAGATGGAGAATGAGGAATTAGGGAAATATTTAGAGATGTAAAATAATATTAAAAGGAGAAATTATATGAATAAAGAATTTATAATTGAATGTATGGATATTATAGACCAAATAAAATTACATTCAATAATAGCAATAACTAAATATAATGAAGAATTAAGATATCAAGTAGTATATAATAAAGAAAATGAAAATTATGAATTACTATGTTTAGACGAAGAAAATGCAATATGGGATGATGGAGAAACAATAAAAGATATTAAAGAACTTTTAGTGTGTGATTCAATTGTAAATAGGTATGAAAAAATAAGATTGATAGAGGAGGAATAATTATGATTAAAAAATCATGTTATACTTGTATAAGTCATAATACATCAAAAGAAAAATTTCCTTGTGACAAGTGCCATAATCAAAATAATTGGAATTATAGATTTGGTGTCCAATCGTTGTGTTTAGTAGGAATAGGATTGATAGTATTTGCTATAATTGTTTTATAATAAATTATGAATATAAAAGGAGATAATATATACATATGATTAATAAAGAAAAAATGATAACTATTACACTAAAAGAATATAATAAATTATTAGAAGACAGTAATTTTTTAGAAGCACTAAAAGGTGTAGGAGTGGACAACTGGGAAGGTTATAGTGAGGCATTTGAATTATTAGAAGAATGGAACAATGAGGAAAATTAAATAATAATAAAGGAGAATAATATTATGTTAACATTAGAAAATTTAGAAGTATGTTTTAACTCTGCAAAAGAAGAAGAATATTTATATGTAGGTATTGAATATGAAATAAAAGGATTTAAAGAATCTGAAATAACTATAATTCCATTAAATAATTTTTCCAAAAGACTAGAAGATTATAAAAATACTTGTAATAATGATTTAACCTTTAAAAATAATGATAATATTAAAATTGTTGGTTTTACTATGGGTGATACTTTTAGTGAAATTCAAAATGATTTAGTAGATTTAATTAGATATAGTGTCTAATATAGAAATTTTAAATTCTATATACTACATATAGTAGTTAAAACAAAATAATATCACTATATGTAGTATAAATATCAAATTAATATAGAAGCAATATTTTAAATAAAATACAATAAAGGAGATTAATAAATTTGAAAATATTAAGAAATATTAAAGTCCCAACTGGAAATATATTAATTGTTGAAGGAGAAAAAGGTAAATTAGAATTATTGTCTATTGGAGATTATGGGAAAGGACAAAATATTAAAGCAGACTTTTTAGGTTTAACAAAAGAAATTAATGGTGTCCCTAATGGTAAAATAATGCCATTGGAAGAAAAATGGGTAATTACCATTTCTACACAATATGGATGTTCTATAGGATGTAAATTTTGTGATGTTCCTAAAGTTGGGAAGGGTATTAATACTACATATAATGATTTAAAAAATGAAGTAGAAATAGGATTGCAATTACATCCTGAAGTAAATGCAACAAAAAGATTAAATATTCATTATGCTAGAATGGGAGAACCTTCATGGAATAAAAATGTAATTGATTTCACTTATGATTTAAGAAAAATTATTAAACAGTATATTGGGAGAAGTTTAGTACATCCTGTTTTTACAACTATGTTGCCTAAAAATAATAAACAATTATTTAAAATGTTAAATGAATGGACTATTGATATAAAAAATGATTTATTCAGAGGGGATGCAGGATTACAATTAAGTATTAATTCAACTAATGAAAGTCAAAGAGAAGATATGTTTAATGGAAATGCATTAACACTAGAAGAAGTATCTCAAATAGGCAAAGATTTAATCACTCCAAAGGGTAGGAAATACTCTTTAAATTTTGCTTTAGCAGATTATTACGAAGTTGATGCAGAAAAATTAAGAGATTTATTTGATCCAAATAAATTTATGGTTAAAATTACACCATTGCATAAAACAGATTCATGTATAGAAAATGATATTAAGACAACACATGGATACGAATATTTTACTCCATATAAAAATACTGAAACAGAATTGAAAAAGGTAGGTTTTGATGTATTAGTATTTATACCTAGTTATGATGAAGATATGGGTAGGATTACTTGTGGAAATGCAATTTTAAGTGGAACAATGCCAGAATGTGATTATAAAGAAATATTAATATAATAAAGGAGAATAATTAAATATGAATTATTATGAACATTATAGAGGTATTTTAATTAAAGTAGAAAAATTAGAAAATGAATCACTTGAAGAATAATGTAAAAGATTATTAGAAGGGAAAATAGCACAAGAAGTAATTTTACCTGATTATTATGATTCATATGCAGAAATGTTATCTGACGAATTTTATAAAGAATATTATACATATAATAGTATTTTATATTCAATGTATAGGGAGTCAATTGATTCAGATGGTGATATTTTTAATGCAAATGAAGGAGAAAACGGAACGATAAATTTTGAAGTTAGATATTATAATGGCGGTTGTGGATTTAATGAAGCAATTGAAGAAGCAATAAAGAATATAAAATAGATATAATAAATATAATAAAGGAGAGAAAATAAAAACATGGATATTAACTTATTTTCAAAGATAGTTAAAAAATTAGACGAACAAGATTTTGAGGATTTTAAATATACATACAATAATAAAGTTTATGGTTTTAAAGAAATTAGTGATGATAGTTGGGAGGCTGAAGGTAAATATCAATATAAAACTGAGCAAGGGCAATTAATCGAGATGAATGATAAATACAAAGAAATACAATCATTTAATTTTGGTGTATCACGTTCTGTTCAAAGAAGTGGAAGTTATTTTACAGATTATCATTATGAATATGAACCATATGAATTTTTTGAATTAAAAGAAGTATTAATACCAGAAGTGATTATCCCTACACATATGGAAACAAAATGGGATAAGTTAGATATTGATTTAGATAGTGTGATAGATGAAATTGAAGAAGAAAGAATTAGATTAGAGTTAGAAAAGAAAAAATTAGAGGATGAAGAAAAAGCAGAGAAGACAAGATTAGTTTTACTTTATCCTATGAATAATCAAGATATTATTAAGATGGTTAATAAAAGTTTAAAGAAAAAGAAAATTGAAAAATTCACATTACAAGAAATGAGAAAAGAATATTTTGACATTGTAGTTAAGAAGAAATTAGAGAATCAAGATTGGATTGATTATCACAGAAAATTATTTATGGTGAGTAGTTTTATAATTTAAAAAATAGAGGTGTTATATGGGAAATAGTTTAGCAGCAGAAAGTAAACTCCAATATTATCCTACGGAAATTAAAGAAACATATCGTTTATTAGGGTTGTTAGGAAGAATTAATATAAATTATACTCAAAAAAGCTATTTAAAAGAATACATATATACAAAAGAGCAATGGAATGAATTTGCATGTAAATCATTAGATAATAATATCCCTATTGAATTAGTTTTATATGATTATTGGTTATTTTCTGAACAATATAATATGATTAAAACATATTGTACATATGAAATAGGATATGTAAATAAAAATAATATAGTAATTAGTGACTATTTTGCAGGAGAAGGATTGTTTCTTGATTGTTTTAAAAGTTTTATACCTTTAAGTAGTAATTGTAATAAATTTTTATTAGTTGCTAACGAAATAGAAGAAAATAGAAGTAATATTATAAAGAACAATAAAAATATTGATGATTGTTATAATTCTTCTTTTGAAGAACTTAATACTATTAAAAATAGTTGCAGTTTATGCCTTTATAATCCTCCTTATTCTAAAGTAAATAAAATGAGAAGTGTTAAGCACTACTTAAATCAAATCCTAGAAAAACAAATATTATTTAACCCTCAAAATTCAAAAGACTACAAAACAGGTTATATGGTATTTGTTATCCGTAAAGATGATTTTCTTGACAGTTTAGATGTAATCTGTCAACATTTTGATGTGCTTAAGTCAGCAATATATAAAGTTAATCCAGAAGAATATGCAAAGTATAAACAATATATCTTCATTGCTAGATTAAAAAATAATCCATTTAATTTAAGCAACGTCACAGATGCAATGGATTATCAAAAACATTACAATGATATAAAAAGAATAATTGAATCAGAACCAGAGTTTGAGTTAAATATGTACGATACATACAGAATGATGAATTATCCTTACATTGATTATGAAACAGCAAAAGAAAATAATCAATATGTTCAAATTTCTGAAAATTATATCAGTAAAAATGATAGTGTGTGGAAATGGGTTAAAGATATTACTGAATTAAAAAATTTAGGTGAAGAGACATTAACTATTCCTAAACCACCAAAACCAGGAGAAATAGCAAATATTTTAGCATCTGGTATGGTAAATGGAGATATGGATTTAGATGGAAAAGGTAAACATGTGGTTATAGGTGGTACTAAAAAAGTAGAAAGAAAAGAAACTAATTCATATAAAGATGAGAATGGAGAAAAGATTACGGAAACTAAAATAATTAAAATGAGTTTACCATATCTAAATATATTATGTTCAGAAAATGGAGAATTAAAGATTAAAGAGTTAGGTGGTTCAGAATAATATGATTCCATACATACAAACAGATGGCAAAAATAAAATTAATTGTAATTCTGATTTAATTATTTTAGATGAAAATGAACCAATACTAATTTCATTATGTGATATAAATATTAAAAATAAAAAAATATGTGCTGATTTAATTGCTCAATCTTATGATATGTCGTTAAGAGATAGAGAAGATATTAATTTTGTTAAAGTATTATATGGTAGAGAAAATCATTATAGATACAAGTCAGATAAAATGGAAAATAATTTAACTCATACTATTATTTATAATACTAAAATTAATCAGTATTGTATTAATTGGAATAATGAAAATAAGAGTGAAATTATCACAAAGTATCTAAGAAATATTCATTATTTGCCTGTTACAAGTGATATTGTAAAAATAATTATAAATAAAGATGAAATTGAACAAACTAAATATAAATATAGTAGTTATGGTTGTGTTAGGGAATGTACTGTTTATACTAATAATCCAATGTTTTCAGAATTAAAAGTATATAAAATAAATATAACTTGGTTTAAGGAAAAGTTAAATAATTTAAAATTAGAAGGATTTCAAGATGATTTTGATTGGAATGAAATAAATAATATCGAGGATTATATATTTACTTTTTTAAAACAGATTAAAGAAAAATTGAAGAAAAATATCAAGGTATTGTATAATCCGAATAATATTAATCCTAAAATATTTGAAGGTAAATTAAAACCTTTCGATGGTCAAGTACCTGTGATTCAGGCAGGATTAGAAGTATTGAAGAGAGATAGAGTTGTTTATTTAAATTGTGAACAGGGTTTTGGGAAGACATTATGTGCAACAAAAATAAATCATTGTCATTTATATCAACATAATAAAAATTATGTAACATTTATGACTGTCCCATCTATTACTCTTACGCAATGGAAAGATGAGATAAAGAATAGTATTAAGGATAAAATAGATATACATATAATCAGGAAAACTACTGATTTTATTAAACTATATAATCAAATTAATTTACACTTTGATAAACCTACTTATATCCTTGTTGGAAAAGAAACTTTTAAATTAGATTCTAAAAAGGTATCAGGAGTAAATATAAAAACTAGAGAAATTAAACGGAAAAAGGAAGTAGAAAATAGTAGTTATTATTATGCTAGAAAAGAGATAAAAGAAGTTAAAGAAAAAATTACTATTGCTTGTTGCCCTGATTGTGGAATCCCATTGAAAAATGAATTGAGAAAAAAAGAAGATGTATTCTTTACAGAAAAAGATTTTCAAGGAAGTCCTAAAAAATCAAATTATAAATGTTACAATTGTAATAGTGTCTTGTGGCAGAAAACATATGATAAAACAAAGAAAGTAAGTTTAATAAATTTTATTAAAGTAAAAAATATTCATTTTGATAGTGTAATAATTGATGAAATACATCAGGCGAATGGCATAGAAACGATAATTTCTAATGCAACTAGAACTTTATTTAACTATAGTAAAAAAATAATATGCCTCACCGGAACCTCGAACTCAGGGTATGCTTCGTCAATGCATAACGTTCTTTTAGGATTATTCCCTAATAAACTTAAAAAGAATGAAGTAATAGATATTAAACAATTTATAAAAACATATGGAACATTAATGGCAGTTAGCAAGAAAAGAGATGGAGAACATCATCGTTATGGTAGAAGTGAGATTAAAGATAGTGATTATAAAGAGGTAGAAGGAATAAATAGTATCACCTATACAAAATATCTAGCAAAAAACTATATATTTGCAACACTAGATGATTTAGGAAAAGACTTACCAGAATTAATTGAAACATATATTCCAATTAAACAAAGTGACATTATGGAATCTAATGAAAAAAGACTATGGGATGATATTAAATCAGCGAATGCATTTAATTCAAAAATGTATGAGGATTCAATTGTAAAACATTACATTAACAATCCTTTTGATTGGGATAGTATATCTATTGAGGGGAAAGATGTGACAAATATTGTTCAACCAATTTGTATTCCCAATATTATCTTACCAAAAGAAAGACTACTTCTATCAGATATTGTTCAACAAGAATTATTAGAAAATAGAAAATGTTGTATTTATACGTTCTTTAATATTGGTGGAATGTATATGCAAAGTGATACTATATCAAAAAGAATTGAATACTTATTAAATAAAAATAATATTAGAACATTTGTACTAAAACAATCTGTCCCCACTTACGAAAGAAGAGATTTAATTGAAAAGAAAAAAGATAGTTTTGATGTATTAATAACTAATCCTCAACTTGTTGAATGTGGAATTAATATGGTATTTATACCAAGTTATATAAATTATATGCCAAGTTATCATATTAATATGGTAGATCAATCTAATAGAAGAGGGTATCGTGCAAATAGTACATTAGAAAATAGAATTTTTCATTTGTATTATGATAATTCATGTGAAAATAGTATTATCAAAAGATACCAAAGAAAGAAAGCAGAAAGTAAGGCAATTGTAGGACAATTTAACGTGCATTTAGAGGATGATGATTCAATTAGGACAGCAAGTAAATTTGGTAAGAAAATTAATGATGGTGTTGTTTAAGAAAATTTTATTAAAAAATATCTTGACATTGTAAATATAATAGTATAGAATATCACTAATAGCAATACATAAGTAATAAATTAAAGGAGTGATATTCTATGCAAAACAAATTAAACAATACATTATTAAAAGAAAGATTACTACAAATTGCAGAACCATTATCAATAATGGCAGGAGATAAGTATTTAGATATTGCTAAGAAAAGATATGATGAAGGATTAAACTTTAAATTAAATCATCATGGTATAGATTATGTGACAATAGCAAGAAATGGTGTGTGGTCTGCATCAGGAGATGGTATTTTTGTATCTAGTTATGAAAAGATAGGATATCACACAAGAAGCAATAGTTTTTATGAAGGATTATTAGATAGTGGAATTGAGATTAGGGATTTGAGAGTAAAATAAAAACATGATCAAAGTTATCTTTTATTCAAATATAGGTAAAATCACTAATATTAGCAATAATTATGATTTTGCCTATATTAATACCTGCAAAGTATTGTTATTTAAGGGTTTTTAAGCACTTTAAGAGGTGATATTATGATGTAATAGAAAATAATGTGATCAAATGAACCTTTTGTCATGATTTTAGAAAGGATGTGAATTTTTATGCACAACGATGATTTAGAAAAAATATATAATGCAAGTCCATTTACAATTATTTGTACTCAATTAATGGCAATAGATATAAAAAATATATACCCTCATCCAATAGAAACAATAATACTAATCAGAGATAATGTTAAAGATATAAAATTTGAAGACAATAATTTAAAATATGTTATATTAGAAAAAACACAAAACAAAGATGAAATATTTGAAAACAATAAAAAAGTTAAAAATATTAATGGATCAAATATTGACAAATTATCAAAGTATGAAAAAATATTTTACAAAAAAATATTAGAAAATATAAAAAATAATTAATTTAATTTAAATTAGATTATTATAATTAATTATACCATATGTAGTGTTTTAAATTACATACTACATATGGTATAAAATTAAATTTAGTTTAGAACCTGTATTTGGTCATGAAATTAAGAAAGGGACAGTTTATGAAAACAAATGAATCTCATATCTACTATGTTATTTATAATGTAACTAGAAATGAATATTTTTCAGGAATATCGTATATTTTGGGAGGAACATATGCAAATAGTCATAATTTTAGCAATTTAATTAAAGAAGCAATATTCTTTAACAAGAGAAAAGAAGCAAGTGAATATATAAAAGAATGGATAAGTATGAAGAGTATAGAAAAATATGCTGTTAAGAAAGTTAAAGTAGATTATTCTATAAATTAAAAAGGAGATAAAATAAACATGGACATTGATATTATTAACATTCCAAAAGATAAATTTGATTTTATTCAAGGTGATATATTAAGAGTCTTGATTAAACATGGATTATTTGATGTAGAAACAATTTTATTATCTGATTTAGAAAATAATTTTATTGGTGTGCAATTAGAAGTTAATACTCAAGAAATGGAGGAGTAAAATTGGATGAAGGTAAAAGGGCAAGTCTAAAAGATAGTCTTAATTTATTGTGGGATTTAATTAATTCAGTTAATAGCAATGATATTGAACGTGCAAAAATAAGAATAAAAGAATATGGATATATAGCAAATCCTAAATATATTATGGAATTGCTTGATTACTTAGAAAGTTATTGAGAGGAGAAAACTAATGAAAGTTAAACTTATTCTTGATTTAGATGGTGATTTTGAAGATGAATTATCAGATAAAGAAGTAGAAGAAATCACTAAAATTGTTATAAGTGATGGTGCAGAAGTTAATTCTTTAAGTAGTAAAATTGAAGTATTAGAGATTATAGAAAAGTAAAATAATAATAAAGGAGGAAATTAATTATGTATGTTTATAATATTTGTATGAAGAGTGGCAAAGAGTACAAGATTGCAGTTAAATTTACTATTGATTATTTAATGCCTAGAATTGAAAATATACATAGAGTATTAAGAAAAGATGGTTCATTTTATATTCATGGAGATAATAACTATATACATAATTTAATAGTTGAATGTGATAAAATATTTGGAATTGATAATTATAAAGGAGACATTATTTGGTATAGATATAATAAAATACCAGATAAAACTAAAAAATTATTTTTTAAAATGCATGATACTATATTGCATTATGTAAAATCAGATAGTTATACATTTAATCCTATAGTAGAAGATACTGGTGAAATGATTAAACGTAAAAAGATGAAAAAGAATAAAGGTAAAATAGTAAATACTGACGAGTATATAGAATATGAAAAACAAATATTATTAACTAGAAGTGTAATAGAAGATATTCCTGATGTATGTATAGGTAATTCAAAAGAAATTACAGGATATCCTACACAAAAATCAATTAGATTGTTAGATAGAATTATAAAAGCATCATCTAATGAAGGAGATATAGTAGCAGATTTTTTTATGGGAAGTTGTTCAACTGGAGAAGTATCCTTAAAACTTAATAGAAAATTTATTGGTTGTGATATAGGTGAATTATCATGTCAAATTAGCAGAGAAAGAATTAAAAATATAATATAAATCATGACAAATCCAATGTTTGGTGTTGATTTAAAAAACACTTGACAAAGTAGAAAAATAATTGTAAAATATACATAGATTAAATATATAAATACATAGAATTAATAATACTATTCAAAGGAGAAACAATAAATATGAAATTTAATAAAAATTCAAAGGTTGTTCGT
>Ga0209728_1000766_pt1 | contig 23022 bp, 34 predicted proteins | sample RifGroD1_FD_183997 | JGI IMG/M metagenome (GOLD analysis project Ga0209728, IMG submission 183997) | Groundwater microbial communities from Rifle, Colorado, USA - Groundwater D1 (SPAdes) (version 2) | ecosystem: Environmental > Aquatic > Deep subsurface > Groundwater | place: Rifle, Colorado... | reverse complement strand
CTGATTTGGATGATTGATTAGTATTGCATATACATAAATAAATTTATGTTTTTGTTTTTGTGAATATTTTAAGAATCCATAGTAATATGGGTTCTTTTTGTTATTAAAACATAAAGAAAGTAGGTGAAAAAAATGGAAATTAACAAAAAAGAAACTGCTCAAAATGAACAGTTTGATTTTATAACTAAAGAAGGAATTTTAGTTAACGGAATTTTAATTGGTCAAATTGTTGTTGGCTAATTATAGAAACTTCATCGGTATCCTTGTTAATATAAATTGGTCTATTACACCAGATAGTTCTTGGTTGATTTTGTTCAGTTATAATAACAATTACAGTATCATTAGAATATTTAACAATGTTTACATTTCCATTATTTAGTTTTATCTCATTAACTTCATATTGTTCAGTAGGATGTTTAATTAATACTTCACCATGGAACTCTTGTATGATTTCCATATTTATTCCACCTCCTCTACTCTATTTTACTACAAAATAGACATAGTTTGAGTAATTCGACAGTATTTGTCATAATGTTCAAATATTAAAAGTCGTTTTTACATATTTAAAATTAAATTAAAATAATGAAAGGAAACGTAAAATGACAAGACCATCAAACTTTGCATGGACATATCCAAAAGTTTCTGGACAAAGTTTTAACATTACAGCAAATGAATGGAATAGTTTTACAAATAGAATAAATGAATTTCTAACTTATAAAGGACTTTCAACTTATTCTTTTATGTCTGTCTCTAGTGGGATGGATTTTTCGGCAATAATTTTCAATCAAGGACGCAATAAAATATCAGAAATGATTTCTACAAGTGTACCATCTGTTTCAAGTGGTAATACATTATATGCAAGTTATTTCAATCAATTAGTTTCTGATTTAAATAGTATTTATATTACTCTAACCCTAACAGTCTACATTCCCTCCACAGGAGACAGCACATCTCAATCTCAATCTAGAATTATTTCTATCGCAAATCTACAAAGTGTAATTAGCTGTACAGTCAATACAGGATCAGTATCTTACAGCATAAATGGTACAGATATAACAATAAATACAAGTTCAGGAAGTGCGGTAAGATCATATACTCCAACAGGCACAGGTAATACTTCAAGAGATACGGTAGCAGGTGGAGATCCTGCAACATTACCATCCTCTGTTTATTATGATTATGGAGGCTACACTGGATATCTATATCCTGGTACTGCTTATGTTTTATCTGGAAGTCCAGCAGGAAGCCAAGAATGTACAGGGACTTGGAGTTCTACATTTAATGTTGTAAATGGAGTTAGTGATACACAATGGCCTAATTCTATATATTATTATGATGGAACATATGAGGGTTGGATCGAAATATATGAGCCATCAGCTAGTACAATTGATAATTGGAATGCGTACACTTATGCAACAGCTAATGGTACATCTTGGAGTGGAAATCTTTCATTTGATTATAATTCTACACTTTTTAAACCAGATACAAGAATTTGGAGGAAAGATTATTCTGGAACTGTCTATGGTGCAACAACTTATTATTACGCTTATGTTGTCACTTTGAATTATACTACTAATTAAATAATAAATAAATTAATAAAATATTAGGGAGGAAAATAAAATAATGATTAGTAAAATTGTATTATCTAATGGAGAAGAGTTTAATAACATTTCAGATGTTTATGAAGTTATTAATAATAATATTGGCACAATGTCAATGGCAAATATTATTCTAAAAAGTGATATTGAGGTGGATATTAATGCAATTAACACTTCTTTTTCTTCATTTGCAAATGAAATAAAAATATATATGAAAAATGATGATATATCAGAAGAATATTTAGGTGCTACGCTTATTAGTTATGCAAATGTAAGGTCAGTGAGTAAAAGTTACAATTCCAATTCAATAACCATATCTTTGTCAAAATAATAATATTAATAAGTAATTAAGTAAATAAATAAATAAATAAAAATAAAGTGAGGAAAATAAATAATGAAATATGAAATATCAGATCAAGTGAAAAATAATCTATTGGCATTTTTGAATAGAGTTGATTTAAAGGGGTCAGAGGTTCCTTATTACATAGAAATTATAAATGCATTACAAAGTCCATTACAACCGTGTGCGGAAAGCCCATGCCTTTAGGAGTGGGAGTTTCAGTATTGACGAATATAATGAATCAAAAAACTCAAGCAGAAAGATAAATATATCAAGAAAGACTTAAATGAGATGGAATGACTTTAAAGAGTATTAATTCTAAAAAATATTAAATAATAAGGAGGAAATACAAATGGCTTTTGAATTTAATGATCCACTTTTATATGAACTTCGTGCAGGTACTTCAGACTCATCATATGTAGATAAAACTGATTCAAGACCGATAATAAATAATGAAATTATCCTTGATGAACTAGCTAGTAATTTTTATGGGGTAGTTATTACATTAATAGGAACGGCGCAAGCAGGATCTTCTGATACAATTACTTTAACAAGTTCTGCTTCTATTACAGATGATAGATATAATAATTTTACGATTTCTATTACAGGAGGTACTGGTGCAGGACAAAGTAAAGTAATAACTGATTATAATGGTACTACTAAAATAGCAACCGTATCTTCGGCATGGACAATAAATCCAGACTCAACCTCTATTTATTCTATTGCTTGTTACAATGAATCAAAAACAAATATAGGTTTATCTATAAATTCTTTTTATGTTAATTATTTAAATTCAATAGTTACATTTAATTCTTCGGAAAATGGAAATACAGTTATTGCATCATATAAAGGTCGGGGGGTTATTTTAACTCCTGCTAATAGGGTTTATACACAATTAGATGGGAACAATAATGTAACTCAAACACTAAAAGATGTAGCAAATGGTATTTTGCCAATAATGGAAAGCGAAGCGACAAGAGTTTCTAATGAAGTTAGTAGGATATCAGGATATCAAGATATGATAAATACATCAAAAATGATACTGAAAAACCCTGTTGCAACTTATAATGATATAGTAATTACATATTCATCCCCTGTAATTTATTGGACTGTAAGAACAATAGATGATGGGAAATTATATAGATATGATGGTGATTCATGGGAATGGATTGATACTTTGAATACTAACGTATATGATACTTTGGTAAAAAAGGTAACTGTAAGTTCTATTGCACCATTAAGTCCTAATTTAAATGATGTATGGATAGATTTAGGCGTGTAAATATGTTGTGATTGGTAAAATAGTTTTTGCTTGGAGACAGATTTAATTATCTGTCTTTTTTGATGTGTAATTTAAGAAGTTTTGAAATTAGAGAATGAAAGGAACAGTGATTATATATTGTATGGAATAATTTATAAAGCAACTAATATTGAAAATGGATTAATTTATATCGGTCAAACAATTCAAGGATTAGATACGAGGAAAGCAGGACATATATCAAACGCATTTGGAAGTCAAAGTTCTCTATATTTTCACAGAGCAATCAGGAAGTATGGCGAGGATAATTTTACGTGGGAAATAATTGATGAATCAGAAACGAAAGAAGAATTAAACGAAAAAGAGATGTATTGGATTGGATTTTATGACTCTTACAAAGGTGATGGTTATAACGTAACCTTTGGTGGAGATTCTGTCAATGCTGGAATTAAACAAAGTGATGATCAGAAAATGAAACATAGTATAGCACACGGAGGTAAAGAATTTCTTGTGTTTGATTTGGATGGTAATTTATTGGGTGAGAGAATTATGCAAAATGTTTTTGCTCAAGAGATTGGATGTTGTGTTCAATCTGTAAACGATGCATTACATAATAAAATAGGAAAAATATCAGTTAAGAAAAGAATATTGATATTTAAGGATGAGTTTACTCAAGAGAAATTATTGGATAAATTGAGTCATGTTAATTATAAACAGTTTTATGTTTTTGATACAGATGATAATTTCATAAATAAATACAGCAACCAGACAACATGTTCAAAAGATTTAAAAGTTGCAAAAGGTAGTATAAGTAATTGTTTAAATAATAAAAGAAGTCGTGCAGGTAATTATAAATTTTATTATTTAAAAGATATTCCAGATAATCTTAAACAATTAATAGTAGAGGAGGAAGTATAATGGTAGCAAAAAATAAATATTGGGATGGTACAGCATGGCAAGAAGTAGGGGCAAGCGCAAACAAGGTAACTCTAATTGATAATGGAAACATTATAAATGCGACGGATGTAGAAGGTGCATTGCAAGAAATCAAATCAGCCTTTGATAACAATAAGGCTGAGAATGCGATGTATCAAAAAAATGGATATGGCTTTAATATCGATGAAGGCTTAAGGAAATGGAGAGTAAATTCAAGTAATGAGTTATTAAATGTGCTTATTCTAGGAGACTCGATTTCGGAAGGTTACAACGCAACAAATAGAGACACGGAGGGTTATGTAGCATTAATTAAAACTAAACTACAGTCAATCTATGGCGATGGTGGTAAGGGATTTTACCACTTACTTAAAAGTGATTTTTCTTTTGTTGGTACATGGGTAGCACTAACGGAATTGGGGCCTCACGGAAGTTGTAAATATGCAACAGGAACTGGGAACACCTGCAGTGTTACATTAGATGGTGATAATTTTGATATTTATGTACAGGGTGCAAGCAATAGAGGCACCTTTACAGTTCAAGTCGATGCAGAAGATCCTGTACAAATTACACCAACAACATTAAATGTCACTGAAAAGCACAATGTTACTGCCTTGAGCAATGGTACACATACCATAGTTATAACGGCTCCTGTATCTGGTTATGTTTATTTATTAGGTGTCTCTGCTAATATTGGTACAATTGGTTGTAGAGTGCATAATGTAGCAAAATCGGGTGGAGTTATAGGTGATATAGCTTATAGTTATAAAAAAGACTTTATTGTGCCTATAAACCCTGACCTAACTATATTGGCATACACAGTAAACGATTATTATACGCAAACCGCTTTAGCGACATATAAATCACGAGCAGAATTAATTATTCAAAAAGCACAGCCATACGGCAGTATCTTGCTTATTAGTTCTAACCAAAGAAATGACGTTGGTGTTATACCACAGAAAAATTATGAAATGACATTAATAGAATTAGCCAAACAATATAACTGTGCTTTTCTGTCCATGTATGATAGGTGGCAGAATTATACTACCGCTAATTCACTGGGGCTAATGGCCGATACGGCTCATCCTACTAATAAAGGTCACGCGGATCAAGCAAAGGGGATACTAAGACATATCCTAGAGACTTAATTAATGTCGTAGTAGACAGCATTATGCGACATAAATAAGATTAATAAAAACGAGTGTAAGTTAAATTATTACACTCGTTTTTATTTACATTATCCCTTAATACTTGATTTGCTAGGATATTAAACCCACACAATTCTTCCTCCCAAATCGTATAACTAATAAGGAAGTGATTTATAATGCTTTACTTATGCTTGTTTGGCTATATTTTGGTTGTAATTATATTTCTATTGTTTAATCGCGGAGGACATATGAATCAAGAAAATCAAGAAAATGATGATAAAGAACAAATGGAGTATTTTAGGAAATGGAATGAGAGAAAGGAAAACAAGAGGAAATTAAAAGAGAATTAACGATTATTATGATGATGATGAAATTATGATGAGATGAAATGAGAAGTTGCTTTATGTTATTTCTCATTTTATTTATTTATGTTCATTGTGATTTTGCATTGGAGGTGAAAAATAATTAATGACAATTCTTAAAGAAAATAATTCAATTCGCAAATTATTAAATGTTACACAATGGCATGAGAAAAACATAACAGGCGAAAATACTACAGTCATAATTTTAGACAGTTCAAAAGGTAAATCTCTCCCATTTATGAATTTATATTATACTGATGTATTTGGAAATGCTATTGAATCTGGTCATCCAACAAATGTAGCACAAACTCTTCACGAAATATCTCCATCAACTAAAATACTATATTTTGATAATACAAGAAACAAAGATGCAGTATTTGAATGGATTAAAAATAACAAAGATAAAATTGATATTGTGAATATTTCTTTGGCAGGTATAAATGGTATGCCAACTGATGACTATTTAAAATATCAAGAGTTAAATTTAGTAATCTGTGCTGCTAGTGGAAATGACTCTTTTACAGATCATATAAGTTATCCTGCACAATATCCTTTTACTATTGCGATAGGAGCCACAAATAGAGTAGGCACTTCTGTGGATTCTTATAGTAATAAAGGGTCAATGATAATTGCAACTTGCCCAAGTCATACATATATAAGAAATTCTGATGGTATGATTTGGTCTCCATCAGGCACGAGTTTCGCAAGTCCTGTTGCAGTAGGATTATTAGCTTTATATGCTGATTGGAGAAAGAAAAATGGATTGTCAAAATTAACTCCAGAAGAAACAATGCAATTTGTAAAAAATAATTGTGTTGATATTGAAGATGTAGGGCGAGATAATAAGTCAGGTTATGGTTTATTTGTTTTGCCCAATTTAGAAGAATTAGAAAAGACTTTGCTTAAAGAAAAACCAATAGTTATTAATCCTCCTATTTTAACTCCTATTCCAGAAGTTAAAAAGTATTGGAGAATACAATGTGGTAGTTTCTCAGTGAAAAATAATGCTTTAACTGAACAAATTCGATTAAAAATATTAGGATTAGAGACATATTTAATTTGTATTAATAATTTATGGAAAATTCAATTAGGATGTTACTCAATTGAATCAAATGGCAGAAAAGAATCTAAAAGAATTAATGATATGGGAATAAATAATTTTGTTGTGTATTATTAAAAAATATATTCAAGAAGGTGAAAACATGTATGAGAAAATATAAAATTGCAATAAATGCTGGTCATGGTAATAAAGGAATAGGAAATTCAAGTTCAAATGGAATTGATCCAGGAGCAATTGGCCCATCAGGATATCAAGAATACATTGAGACAAAAGAAATTACAGATTTAGTATCTACAAAACTAAAATTCAACGGAATTGAAACATTGGTAATTCAAGATGGTGATTTATGGGATGTCACAAATAAAAGTAATGCGTGGAAAAGTGACTATTTTATTAGCATACACTGTAATTCTTTCTCAGCAGATTCTCATGGAGTAGAAACTTTTTCACTAGCATCAACAGGAAAAGGAAGAATGTTGGCAGAAAAAGTACATAAGGAACTCATTCCTGCCACTGGTTTGTATAATAGAGGTTTAAAATCAGAAAATTATCATGTTTTACGCGAGACTGATTGTCCTGCTATATTAACTGAAATTGGATTTATTTCTAATCCTAAAGAAGAAGCATTAATGAAAGATTCTGTATGGGATGACAAAGTTTCTAGTGCTATAGCAAAAGGAATTTGTAATTTCTTGGGTATAGAATTTAAGGAACAAAATAATAATCAAGGAGAGAATGATATGTTAGATGTTTGTGTACTTTTATATTCAAAAGAGGACTATTGGAGTGGAACTGATGTAGCAGAAAAGAATGGTAATTGTGCTATTTTTATTAGACCTCTAGATAAAAGTGTTCCTAAAGATGCTATGAATAGCAAGAAGTTAATTGTGGTCGGAGGTTCAAAAACAGGACATAAGAATGAGTTGATTTTGAGTGGTAGTAATAAATACGATACGGCAAATAAAGTCCACAATTACCTTTTAAGCAAATAGGAACTGGAAGTTTCATTAATTATTATTTATATATTCAGTAGTCATATGTATAGGTGGCAGATAATTTTGCTGAATTGCCCTCAGTTTTTATCTGCCTAGACTACGACATTGTGAGTGAAGTAGTCTTACACACAATATATCATAAAAAGGAGGGCAAAGTCAAATGTCAATTGCGAAAGAGGTGTTAGAAATGAGTTTGGATGATAATGAAGTTAAGGAAATATTAGACGATCATGGAAACAGGATTATTAAATTAGAGATTGACACTGCCACAACTAAAGAAAAAATGTTTGGATTAGAAGAACAAGTTAAAGACATTAAAGGTACTTTGGTTCGTTTTGAGAACAATTATCTACAGACAACAAGTTCGATGACTAATTTAATGACACAACTCGTTTTAAACACTAGTAACAATAATACAGAAATAATTAAATCAAAAGATATTAAAGAGACAGAAATCACTAAGTCAGAAAATATTAAAGATACTGAGGTAATTAAAACAAAGGATAATAACAAGAAAGATATAATTATTAAGGTATTGGCTATTTTTGGAGCTTGCCTTGCTGGAATGTTCATGGCAAAGTATGGAGTAACTATTCCTGCAATTATGTAATTAAAATAAATAAATTTAAGGAGAATGATTTAAATGATTGACCAAAATACTTTATTGCTTGGTGGTAGTTTGTTAGGTTTAATAATTTTGAATATCCTATTAGGTTCAGTAAATTCGCTCTTCCAAAAACAATTTGACAAAACAAAGTTATGGCAGGGAATTTTCAAAGGATTTATAGTGTCAATTTCTTTCGTTTGTGTTTGTTTCATAGGACAGTTGAATCCAAACATACTTCTAATTAGTGTAGATGGAAAAGAAATAAATTTATCAAATGCAACTTATCTACTTATGATGTCCGGTTATTTATATTATGGAAAGGAAGTATTAGTTAAATTATCTAGTTTTATAAGTGGAAAATTTAAAATTGATGGAAATAATGAAACAAAAGAAGAAGATAACCAATAATTTAACAAATTAGAAGCCTATTTAAAGGCATCAGTTTATTGAGTGGTACAATCCCCATCACATTAGCTAATCTAATTGATTCTAGACCCATTTCTGTGCGAATCAATTTATTGTGGGCCGTAAAGTGTTGGTATGATTGGGTTTTTAGAGTGATAAATTGGGATCAAATGCTAATTTTAATGGAAGTCAAGAAAAGTAAAAGTGTGTAACAGTAGGGTTTGAGGGATTGTCCATTTTTGGATAATCTCTCTTTTACTATGTCCAGATTTAAATTTATTGAAAGGAGGTGAGAGGATGGAAATTGATACAAAGGATAAGTATGTTTATGTTTATAACTTATTGCAAACTCAACTGTATATATCACATGGAAAGGTAGTCAAGGATGTTGGAATTCACTATGTAACAAAAAAGATGTGGCACAAGTTTAATAGGGAAGATACGGCGGATGTTTATAAAATTTGGCTTGATCATAGTAGAAACAAAGATGTTTTTAATAGCAATAACAATTAATAGTAAATTTAATAAATAATTAAAAGAAAGAAGGAATAATAAATGATGGAAAATAATAATAATTTAACAGTATTTAATAATGAGCAATTTGGAGATTTAAGAATTACAAAAATCAATGGAGTGGATACCTTTAATTTGAGTGATGTTTGTTTTTGTTTAGGATATACCAAAAAGAATAGTGATGGTAAATTACATCTCAGAAAAGATAAAATTGAAAATATCTGTGAAACACTTGATATAAAAGGAGTGTCACTAAGTGACACGAAATATATAATCACAAAAACGATTGATTTTGAGAATACATATATTAACGAAGAAGATTTTTATGATTTTTGTTTGGAAAGTAAAGCTAAACACGCAAGAATATTTAGAAAGTGGGTTACTACAGAAGTCCTTCCCTCTATTAGACAAAATGGTGGGTATATTAAGGATGGTGCTTCTGAAATTCAAGTGGATAAACTTACTAAATATTCATTGCCTAAATTAAAATATACTTTCAAAACAGAAAACATTGAACAGATACATACTATGTACCAAGATGTAAAGGAATTTTATAGATATAAGGTCAGAGATACAGATTTCAGAATAAAAGTAATGAAAAATATTGAACAAGGATTAAAAGATAGAATAGATATCTATAGTGGTGACTCAAAACATATTGCATTAATTACAATATGTGATGATTTGATTAAGATTATAAAAGAAGATAGAGATGAGTTAAGAGCAAGAATTAGTGGTGGTAAAATGTCGCAGAAGACAAGGGTAATTAACAATCAAGTAAAAATGATTAATGAGAAAAATGAAGAGTTGTTTAAGTTAGAGAATAAAATATCAAGCATGTGTCCATCTATTGATGATTATATGTGCATTCCAGTACATGGTTTATCGAACAATTCTCTATATGAAACAGTTAAAAATGATTATACAGGGAAAGATATTACTGTAAAAACATATCAATATAAAAAGTGGTTACAAGAATTTCCTAATGATTGCTTAATTCCAAAAGAAGAATTAAATGTAGATTGGGATAAACCAATCATGTTGCTTTATAAATTTGATTGTAAGAAAGCATTTGATGTAAATAATTTAGAGAAAAGTGCTACTGATACCATTCTCACCAAGTTCTATGGAGAAAACGATAATATAGTAGATAAAACAGTTATTGAAAGAAATAAAGATGTCGAGGAGTATAGGGATGGAAAAATATATATTTGTATAAAGAATGTTGAGTAATAATACATAAATAATATTATTATAATCACTAGGGTTGTCCAATTAATTTTGGATGACTCCTTAACAAATCACAATAAAGGAGGAAGATTATCATGTGTACAATATTAACAAAAGAACAATCTTTACTATTTGAAAAATTGGTTAAAAATTTACCAAAAATATTTGAAAATAATCCTGAGTTATTTAAGAATTCAAATGGAGTTATAAGCATTAAAATAAATAAATAACTTAATATTTCAATAGATAGAATCTCATTCTTTTAATTTAAGGAGTGGGATTTTCTTGTGTTGAAATATACACAAAACTAGCAGGAGTAATGGATAGGCCATTCATTATTTAAAGGATACTCTCTCCTATCCTGCTAGTATTACCTTTTGGGAGAGCAAATAAGAAAGAGAGATGGTAAAAATGATTAAATTAATTTAAAAGATACAAGAAAAGAAGAACGAAACGAGAGAAGGAACGTGCGGTAACTTTTGTGCCAAAAGATTACCTTACCAAATTTCGCTTGACGCTCAATTTGGGATATATTCTTTAAATTATTGTTATTATTTATAAAGTAATAAATAAATTTATTTGCCATAATACCTAAAATAATATATCATAACAAATATAAGTAATTCATTTTACACACATTTTTACACATACTTTACACTCTTTCTTTTATCCTTAGAGGGAGTCTTTGTATGAAGATTCCCTCATTTTTTACCTTTTGACAATCATATACTCGTCCTCTATAATTAGTACAATAGGAGAGTGATTAAATGATTATTTTGGATGATAATAAAATACAATTCACTGTACAAAGACAAAAACATATTATTGGAAGTAAATTATTCCCAGTTTCATCAAAAAGTAAATTACAAGTATTTAACTCTGAATATACAGAAGAATTAGATAAAACTGATCCTAATATACTTCGATTTGCTAAACTTGTTGATCAATGTAAATTTGAAATGGGCAATGCTTATACAAGTTCCGATATTATTCTTCAAATTGCAGATGCAATAGGTTTAGAAGCAAAATTCTTTTCTGGTTGGTTAATTTATCCTTTTAGTAATACATTTCCTAGTCATCATGCTTGGACAGTAATCAATGGGAGCAGCGTTGTGGATGTAATGCAATTCCCTGAAGAAATTGACATAATGATGAAAACTGATATGACTGAACCTAATTTTAAAGAAAAACTTGCTGTTAAAATTGCTGAAATACGGAAGAAAGAAAAACCTCTTTCTGAATCATGTTTCTTCGGTAAAATTAATTATGATTGGGTTTATTATGTTGGGAGTCCAGATACTTCTGAAAATGCAAAAAGGATATTTAGAGAATTAATTTCAAAATATCCTAATCATCCTTCTTATATTCGTAAAGGGGTAAGAGAGGCAAATGGTAGAACTGAATTACAAAATTTAATTAATAAGGAAATGGGAGAGTGATTAAGATGAACGATAATATTAAGATCAATCATTCTAAAATTGGTGAATGCTATGAATTAAGTTTACAGTTTGCGTTAAGACATCCCGATTGGAATTTGGTCCATGGATATATTACTAATAGACATCCTCCATTTCAGATGATTGATCATGCTTGGTGCAGAAAAGGGAACATTATTAGAGATGAAATATTTGAAAATGAGTTCAGTGTAGAAGTGCATAATGCTTTATTTAATCCAAAGACTGTAAAAGAATACACTTTTGATAAAATGGTTGCTATGATGAATAAGTTTGAGACGTATGGGCCTTGGCATAAGGTAAAAAGTCCTAGTGAAGAATATTATGATGAGAATGGTAATTTAAAGGATGAGTATAAATGAGAGGAAATGATAATTATGCAAGAAACTAACAAATTTTCTTACACAGAAGAACAATACAAAAGATATTGTAGATTCTATTCAATTATTGCCAATGGTGATATTTCTGATATGATTAGAGCAAATGAAGGTTTAGAAAAATGGATTGAAATTAGAAAGATATCTGAGGAAATGATTTCTGAAATGTCTTTGAGAATGGAAAAAGAATCTGAAGCAGAGATGGGTAATTAAAGGAGAAATGCAATAATGGGAACAAGACATTTAATTTGTGTAGTTAATAATGGTGAATACAAAGTTGCTCAATATGGTCAATGGGATGGTCAACCAAGTGGTCAAGGAGTAGATATATTAGATTTCTTACGAAATGATATGGATAGATCAAAGTTTGAAAATCAGATTGACACATTAAGTTTTGCTACAGAAGAAGAGTTAAAACAAATGTGGATTGAATCAGGATTAGCTCCAAATGAAAAACTTGTAAATATGGAAGTCTCGAATAAGCATAAAGAGTTATATCCTGAAGATTCAAGAGATACTAGTTCTAAAATTCTTCAATTGATTCAAGAATCCAATAGACAATTGAAACTAAATAATAGTCTTAGTTTTGCTAATAATTCATTATCATGTGAATGGGCATATGTGATTGATTTAGATAAAAACACGTTTGAGGTATATAAAGGATTTAATCAAGATCCATTAGAAGAAAATGAAAGATTTTACTTCTTGCAAGAGAATTTAAAACCAGTTACCGTTTTAGATTCTGTGTATTATCCTGTAAAATTAATTGTTGGTTTTGATTTAGATAAATTACCTACAGAAAAAGAATTTTTATTTAGATTTAAGGGGTAAGGAGAATGATTAAATATGTTAAAAACTATTATATTGAATGTATTAAACAAGGTTTTAAATGGAAATATTGAGAGTGTAGATTTTTATTTTAGTGGATGGCAAAAAGCTCAGTTAACAACCAAAAGTAAAATACCACAAGAATATTTTATTAGAAAAACTAAGTATATTATATCTGAAAATGATATTGGAGTTTATGATGAAGATGAGGAAGACCTTACAATTAGCATTGATTTAACTGAAGAGTTTATAAACAAAATTATTTTATATGTAAAATCTGATTGCATGAATGAATTTGAAGAAATGAGGAAAAGTAGATGAGCATCACATTCATTCAAGGTAAATATACCGAGCAAGGTAGAGCTTGGTGCTATAAATATCTTAAAGATAAATACCGAGAGAAATTGAATAAAGGGAAGTAAAATTCCCTTCCTCTTTTAATCTCCTACAAATATAAAAATAAAATTATCCTTGACAATATAATTTGCTAGTGATATAGTAAGGACAAGAAAGCGAGGTGAGAGAATAAATGCAAAAGGTTGATCGTAATAAAGAACTGAGACAGAAAGCATTAAAAGCACTATCGAGTATTTCTAAGGATGATAAATCTCCTATTAGAAATTTAGTATTTGCAACAACCATCGAAAAAGCGAATGAATATCTTAATGGAATGATTAGTGAGTTTAAGTACAAGGAAATTAAAATAATTCAAAGAAATGAAAATGAATTTAAAGTTGAAATGGTAAATGGTGATACATATCGAGTCGTACCTGCTACGGATGGTTGTAATGGGCATAGATGTGACAGAGTATTTGTTGATAGTGCTATAAGTTTAGATTTTTTAAATCAAACTATTAAACCACATTTATGTTCATCTAGATTACCAAAGGAAGAACAGATTGTTTATTTTGATTAGTTAATATTTTAGATGTATATATTATTACAAAACTGATAAAATAAAATATAATTAAAGGGGAATTATTGTATGTTAGATAGAATAGGATTAATACATATAGATGCTTATATTAGGAATCTGGATCTTAGGAATTATGGCAGAAGTATGATGATTAAATATACCAAAGATAATTATAACTTAGATATTACAAAAGAAATAAATGAATTTGAATTAAAACACGGAAACTTTTGGAATGGAGATGCAAACGTTTATGATCAATATGATAGAGATAATCCACCTAGTGAAAAAGATGATTTTTCAAGGAAATATTTTAATAATAAACAAAAAGGAAGATTTATTAAGTTTGCCGAGAGATATACAGAGTTAAAAGAAGACAGATTGATTCCATTATTGTTCTCCGTACAAGATATTCACCATATTTTCCCTTTAGTGTATGGAGGTAGCAATAAATTATTAAATCTAATTTATGTTAGTAAAACAACTCATGATATCTTACATATGAATCCACTAGAACATATAGAGAAATATTGCTATCAAGCTTGTGATTATTTGGCTTATCTAGGAAGCACTAGTTTAAGTTTTGGTTTTATAAAATCTGGATATACATATTTAAATGGCTTATACAATCTAAAAAGTTATAAAGATAGTCCAACTGTGTTTATGAATATGTACAAAGGGGCAATCGAAGAGGAAATGAATAAGTTTTATGAATACATAAGTTATAAATATTCATTGTTGGTTGCTGTTTAAATATTAATAAGTAATAAATAAAATATATAACAGGTGAGAACTTGCAAGTTTACATAGCGTAGCTACGCCTCCCTGATCAGGAGGAGAAGAAGAGAATTGAGAGAAGTATTTTTAGATGATTTGCCAAGATGGGAAAGTGGAAGTAGTTATAGGGGTATAAAGTGGAAAGAATGTATTGGTCTTGATATTAGATTTATCTATGAAGAAGTAGAAGGATATATCAAAATAATCGATTGCTATGAAAATAATACAAATAATGTATTAACTTTAAATATTACATATAAAAATGAACCATTCGAAATATTAACCGGAAATTTATTAAAATGTAAATTTGGTAAAATTTTAAAAGTTAAACCAAATTATTATGAAAGTTCGTTTAAATATGAAGTTGACCAATTAGTAGAAGTAAAGTATAATAATTTTCTTAGGATACTAAAACAAATACGTGGTAAATTTTATAAAGGAGATGATCATAAATACAAAGGTTACGAATATATCTGCCTAGGTTGTGGTTGCATTAATAAAACATCAGAAGGAAACTTGATAAAAAAACAAGGTTGTCCAGTATGTCGTAATAAAATTATAATTAAAGGTATTAACGATGTAGCGACAACTGCCTCAGAGTATATAAGCTACTTTGTAGATATAAATGATGCATATAAACATTCGAAAGATTCAGGAGAATCTGTAAAGTGCAAATGTCCAGAATGTGGCTATATTAAACCTATGATTATTAGAAATTTAACAAATAAAAATAGACTTGGTTTTACATGTAATAAATGTGGGGATGGAATGAGTTATCCAAATAAATTTGGATTTAATTTTTTAGATCAAATTAAGGATCTAAAAACAATTGAAGATTTTGAAGCAGAAAAATATTATGATTGGTTAATATATGAATTTAAAGGTAAAATACGAAAAGGATCTATAGACTTTTACTTTTCGATAAATGGTAAAGAATATGGTGTTGAAATGGATGGAGGTTGGCATAATAGAGACAATAGTTTGAGTGGACAAACTAAAGAAGAAAGTAAATTTATTGATGATGAAAAAGATAGGTTGTGTGCAGAGCATAATATTGAAATTATAAGAATTAATTGTGACAAGTCTGAAATGGAATGGATAAGAAATAATATGTTACAATCAAAGTTACCACAATTACTTAATTTTAAAGATATAGATATAGATTGGCTGAAATGTCATGAATATGCATGTTCAAATCTTGTTAAAATAGTATGTAATTTATGGAACAAAGGAATTCGCTCTACAATTAAAATAGGCAATATATTAAAATTACATTCAAGTACAATGTCTAAATATCTCAAACAAGGGTCAGAATTGGGATGGTGCGATTATGATATTAAAAAAGGTAAATTAGAACGAATTAAAAAGGCTCAAGATTCCAATAAAAAGAAAATAATATGTTTAACAACTGGTGAAATATTTGATTCTCAAATTGAAGCTGAAGGGAAATATAATATATGTAGAGGAAATATAGGTAGAAGTTGTAAAACCCCTCAGAGATCAGCAGGTAAACATCCAATTACAAATGAACCACTCAGATGGCAATACTATGATGAATACATAAAAGAAAATCCACAACTCTTAACTGCAAAGTAATTAAATAAATAAAATTTAAGTAAAGGAAATGATATTTTGGAAGAGAATGTTTTTACAGTTGAATACATAATTGAGAATGGTTTAGATAAAAGTGCATATGGATTTGTTTACATAACTTTTAATGATATAAATGAAAGAAAATACATAGGTCAGAAGAAATTTAACAATCAATGGAAAACTTATAAAGGTAGTGGAAAATTATTAAGACAAGCATTAAATAAATATGGGAAAGATAATTTTAATAGACTGATAATTGCTATTGCTTATTCTAAAGAAGAACTCAATGACTTAGAAATTAAATTTATAAAAGAATATGATGCAGTTACAAATGATGATTATTATAATATTAGCCAAGGCGGTGATCATTTTGGCAGGTCAAAAGGTTATAAATGTTCAGATGAAGTAAGAAAAAATATGAGTAAACCAAAATCAGTGGAACACAAGAAAAAACTTAGTGATTTTAATAAGGGTAAAAAAATGTCAGAGGAGTCTAAGCATAAAATGAGCAAATGGCAAATTGGGAGAAAATTATCTGAACAACATAAACGGAATATTGGAAACGCAGGTAAAGGCAGAGTATTTTCAGAAGAGTCTATAAAGAAATGTAGTGAAGCAAGAAGGTTAATGAATAGAGAGCAAGTGAAAGAAATACGAGAAAAATATAATTCAGGTAAATATAAACAAGTCCTATTAGCGAAAGAATATTCTGTGTCAAGATATACAATTATGAGGATTATTAATTTTCAGGGTGGTTATAAATCAAACCCAGAACTCCTAACCGCTATATAACTAACTAAATACATAAATAAATTTTACATAACTAATTTCTATATTTAAACAAAATTTATAAAATGAATGGAGAAGTGATAACATGTCTGATAAAATCAACGATATAGTTAAAGAAGCAGAAGATATTTTAAGTGATGGTAATACTAATTATAGTGAATTAAAATTTAGACAAATGGTTGGACAATTATTAATAGATGAAATGCAATCCAATATAAACAATTGGGATAATATTAATATTCCACACATTTTGAATTACGAATATACAATACATGAGATATTAGAAGAAATATTAGAAAAAATTATTCCATATAAATTCTTTTCATATCTTCCTAATATTGTTGAATTTAGAAATTCAGCTTGGAAAAATAATCTAAATTTCCGTGTTTCTAATTCACAACCATGCACTCTAAATATGCTAAGTAAAGATGGTAGTGTTTACAAAAGGGAAATAATTGACGGTAATATTGTTTTAGAAACAAAAATAGTATATTTTGATTTAGAAAGCAACCTACGTAGGTTTAGGAGAAATAAACTTACTTTAAAAGAATTGGTTAACCCTATCTTAAAAGATATTGAAAAATATCTAAAAAGTCAAATTGAGATTCTACAACAACATACATTAATGACTAATGTGATTAAAGAAAAACCAATCAAGATTGGATTTGACAATTGTTTTATTCTAATTAAAAAAGAAAATGGATTGTGTTTCTATATGAAAATAGGCGTAGGGATGCTTGGGGTTTAATATTTAACACTTTTCATTCGAGTGTTTTATATAAATTTAGGTGAAAGGAGGTGATAATAAAATGGTAAAAGATATGTTGTTAAATCAACAAGTAGTATTTGTAGATGCTAAAAGTAACCAACAGCAAGAAGGATATGTTTTACAAGTAAAAGAACAATCATGTGATCTTATCCAATGTAAAGAAATTGCAGAGATAATCTACAAAAACGAAAAAGGAAATTATAAGATTGTGAATGTGCCAGCAACCCATATACTTTGTGCAATTCAACATTAAAATATCATGGGTGAACCTTTGAGTATTATTTGTAAAACAAAATGGGTAGTGACCGACCACTATAATAAAGGAGGAAATTATAATGGAAGTTAAAGATTTTGAGAGATATTTGGAATTAGTAAAAATTAATGAGGAGTATATTAACATATGGAGAGAAATAAGAAGTGATGAAAACTATGATAATGTTTCTAAAACAAATAATGAACTAAGGGATTTAAAAAATAATCTATTAAAATTTGTTTTTAAGAATCAAAGTAGTGTTGAAACCGTTGTAGATAAACTTAAATTTAGGCTAGATCATTTTAGAGAATATCCTAGTTCTGATGAGAATAAGGCATTTAATGAAATAAAAATGGTTAAAGAGATATTGAATTTACTTGAAATGTATGATTGGAAGATTATGCACTCAGAGTATTGTACAGGAGAAGTTAAACAAGTTGCTATTTGGGAGCAAAATGGTGAAGGGTTAATTAGAAAACATAAAGTTTGGAATGTAGTTGATGCATTAGATGTTACAGGGAAACAAACCAAAGATACAGGCAGAAAAGTTAGCGAAGCTTTGAAAAGTGTTTCTGAAGATTTAAATAAAAAAGGTGACGAACTAAACGTCAAGAAGGAGAAATAAAACAATGATTAATACAATTAAAAACCATATTGAGTATATTTTAGATGAATTATGGGTTATAAAAAATAAAGAAGAGATGAAGGATATTAGAAATGAAGAGCAAAAATTAGCAGGAATAGACTCTGCATCTTCAGATTTCGTTAATTATGTTAAAGATTTTAGACCATATAGAGGCATGGTAGATACACTCCTGAAGAGCTATGATGTCTTAAATAAAATGTTCGATTATAGTTTATTTAAGTATGATTCAGAATTTGCGGAAGAATTTTTAAATAGATTGATTATTGAGTCTAAAGATTTACACATATTAATGAAAAAATGTAAAAGTGATTACAATCAGTTTAGATGTTTAAGTGATTCTTATGTGAAATTAGCTGATAAAATAAATAGAATTGAGAGGGATAGACCTAGAGATAAGCAGGAGGAACAATTAAAAAAGTTAGATAAAGCAATAGAATATGAAGAAGACAAAATAAATGAGAAATTAAAGTCTTTAGATTCAAAACAACAAACATATTATGTTGAAATCACAGATGATTCAGTTTTTGAAGCAAAAATTTTGAGTGAGAAATATCCAGATATATTTAAATATTTGCATGGAGTTTATATTTCTAACAATGAACCAAGTAATCGCCTTTATATAACTTTATAATAGCAAATCAATACTCTTTGGATAGCTATATAAAGAACAGTTAATTCTGGTCATTAAAAGAACAAACATGGAGAAGACATATGAAAATATATGTCTTCTCAAAAACAAAAAATTGTGTGAAATGTGAGAGAAAGAAGGAATTAAAAAATGACAAAGTTTAATAATTATAATTTAAATAACGGAGTAAAATGGGAAGATATTAATATTACAATGTTTGATTATCAAAAAGCAATTCAAATTAAATCAGGAAGAGATACGTTAATCTGTAATTGGTCTAGAGGGTTGGGAGCAACATATACTATTTTAGCAACAATACTTAAAAATAGACCAGAAAATGTTTTATATCTTAGAGGAAAACATGATTGGTTAAATTCCTTAAAGAATAAATTAGATGAAATACTTAAAATGAATAACGATTTAAAGAACTCAATTAAGGATATTCACATGACTAAAGAAGATATGAGAATTGTCTTTCATGATTTTAAAGTTATAAATATTGTTAATTGGCATACGATTCCTGTTGACCATAATGTAATGAATTTTGATTACATATTTTTTGATGGAATATTGCCGACATCATTAAAAAACATTACTGGAAATAGAACAATTTCATTTGTTACAACTAATAATTATGACTTTCATTTGGAAAAATTATATGGTAATTCCACAACTAATATATTAAATGAAGATTATAAAACTGGGATAGACGTTGGGATGTTTAATCAAGGTATGATGGATAAAATTAAAGAGAATTGTGATAAAAAGAAATGGTATGAAGAACATGCAATCATGAGTAGGCCAGAAGAGAATAATAAAGAGAAAGATTCAGAGGAAGATATTAATAGGAAATATGAATTATATCAATCCTTTCAAGTTACTCCTGCTAATAAATTCTTAATGGATTCATTAATTGGACTCCAAGAGGAATATGATGATATTGCTAAAACTAAAGATACTGTTTTAACAAGAAAGAATTTATTAGAAATGATTGGACAGTTGTATAAGAGCGTAAAGAATATTTAGGGAATTAATTAATAAATATAATTTGAAAGAAGGATTAATAATGAGAGATGTATTATATAAACAACAAACAAAAGAAGAATATATTGAGGAAAAATGCAAACTATGGAACGATATTTATCTTATTCCGTGTGATATGGGATTTATGATAAGATCAATGTTTGAATTAGAATATCAATTTATAACGACTCCGCAGGAAGATGTAAAAACTAAAAAGGATATTCTAGATATGATTCATAAAATTAGTCAAAGTACAAGATTAAAACCACAAATTAAATGCACTGAACCAATGTATGTTGATTGCATTTGGACTGAAGGTAGAGATAGTAATAAAGTATTAATATATGTTGACAAGAAATTAGTTACCTTTGATTCTAGAAGATATCAAGAACCAATAAGCATAAAGAGCTATGCTAATATGATTCACGATATTGCTTTTAAAAATGAATATGAGATATATGTAAATACTCAAGGTTTTGGAATGAGTTTATATGAGTATCTTATTGAATTTGGAGATTTGAAGGTTATGGAATTAGAGGTTAGTAGAAAAGGTTGATATAGTTGTAATAAAGAACTCCTAACTGCTGATGTGGTTAGGAGTTCTAAATATAATTTAATCAATATATTTATTATAATCTTATCTTCTTAACATCAATTAAACAAACAGGATCAATAATAACTTCTGACTCCCCTCTACGATCAATATAAGCAAGAATATCTTCAAATTTAACCATTGCTTCATATAATTCTCCACCATATTCATCAAATCTTGTAGCAAAGAATATTGCTTTTTCTTTATCAATTGTCCATGAGAATGCTTTTTTATAATGTGTGGATTTGGTATTTTGACCTCGATATATTTTAACTAGACCATTAGCATCTGGTTTAATATTTTCACTTAGGTTTTCTTTAGATTTGTATTTGAAAATGTTTAGAAAGAACTTTTTGTTAAGACTTGAGAAACCATATTCAGAACGACTGTAGATATCCTCAAAGCAATCATATTTCTGGTCATCAGGTATATCATTGAATGATTGAATATAGAAGTCTAGAGCGATTCTTTTGTCTATCATGAAGAATAATCTTTCGTATTGTTTGGTTTTAACAAGATCGTCTAAATGAGTTTCAACTTTTTCAATTCTACTTTTCATTTGTATTTCTTTGAAGAATTCCATGCTCCATATAGAGATATCCATCATTGTATGATTGTTCAGATAAATGAATGGACTAAATGGATTGTCAGAAAAGTAGAAATTAATTATTGGTTTATTAAGATATTTTATGCCTTCTTCAATGAGTGCATATGTTGGAATATCATATTTAGTTTCTTTTATGATTTTTTGTCTAAATTTATTATCATGAAAAAGAATTAAAGGGATTAGTTTATCTTTGCTAATATTTTGATGAGATAATTGGAATAGATTGTTCATATTATTTGTTTTCATATTCTGTATTCTCCTTTGATTATAAAATCAATATTAACAATTTCAGTATTAAATTTAGAATATAACTTTTTACATAATTTATCTGCTTCGATTTCAAACATAGATGAATCAACTCCTAGAGTAATGACAATCTCCTTAAATTGTTGTAGATTGATTTCCTTTTTACCTTTCTCAATATTGTATATTTCATCAATTTTAAGACCAGTTTTATTAATAAAGTTAGATGTAGATATTTTCTTTAACTTTCTTACTCTTTTAATATTGAATCCCATATAATTACCAGTTTTTATAGTTTGATCAATTTCTAATTGGAGAAAAAATTGTTTTGTGCTGATTTGCTTTTCCTTTTCGGTTAGAGTTTTTCCTTGATAACTTTTACGTTCGGTAATTGGTTTTGATTGTTGATTATTGTTCTTATAGAAACTTTTATCATATGAATTTTTAGTATTTCTTTTAATACTTTCTTTTTTACATTCAGGACAATATTTACCGAATTGATCTACAAGGACTCCACAACCACCTAGACATAGTTTGGGTGCTTTTGATTTTCGATCTATTTTATCATTATATGGTTTTTGATTCATGCGAGCTTTTTCATAGCATTTATGGCACTTAAAATATTCTATTGAATCTAATCTTGTGCCACAAATAAAACAGATTCTTAATTGTTTACAGTTTTCTTTTTTTGCTTGATAATCTTGTTTTATAATTAATCTGCATTTTTCACAGTGTATTTTTGTTTCTTCAGGTGATAGAGGTTCACAACATTTAAAACAGAGACGAAGTTTCTTTCTGATTGAGTGTGTTGGGTTTATGATGTTTGTATTTTTTAGTGTTTGCTTAATTGTATCTTGTGTCATTTGTGATAACCTCCATTTCGACAATGATGATTATATTATAGCATATTTAGGGTTTTTGTTCAAATTGGATAAAATTATAAGTTTTTATATAATCCAATAAAAGTATGTATTCCTAGTAAATTTATATTGATTAATTGTGTTTTAAGAGAGGGTAAATATAATACCCTCTCTATTTCTATGTCTAAAAAGGAGTGTTAACAATGAATATTTATAATTGT
>Ga0209728_1000763_pt1 | contig 23199 bp, 44 predicted proteins | sample RifGroD1_FD_183997 | JGI IMG/M metagenome (GOLD analysis project Ga0209728, IMG submission 183997) | Groundwater microbial communities from Rifle, Colorado, USA - Groundwater D1 (SPAdes) (version 2) | ecosystem: Environmental > Aquatic > Deep subsurface > Groundwater | place: Rifle, Colorado... | reverse complement strand
GTCTATGGTGGAAATGGGACGAATATTGTAATAATTGTGGTAAACAAATCAGAGATGACAGTTTTTCATCAAGTGCCGAACCTGATGAAGATAAGCCGGATTATTGTTTAGAATGTTTGAGGAAAATTTACGATAGTATTATAAATCAAGAAATAAAATTTATAAAGTAGTTGATTTATCTTGAAAGGAATGATATAATATGGAAAATGATATAACTTCTGAAATCTTCATTATTGAAGCAATTAAATTTCTCCAATTGGCAACGGATCAATATAGTAGAGTGCCACATACACAAATTATGAGAATTCAAGATGTTATTAAGGAATTGGAAGATATTTTAGAGGGAAATTAATAGGAGGGAGAATGATTAGAATGTATAAGAAATTACTAGATAAAGGTTTTGAAAGATGTATATATATTGATCAAGGTAACAAGGTATTTTACAAAAAAGATTTTTTAGATCCAGAAATGGTGTTGAAATTATTTGAGTATTTTGATGAGGATCGATTTTTCTATGACGACAGAAATGGTAAAATATATTGCACTTTGGAAATAACTGAAGATTTATCATTTGCTCAATATTGCTTTAGTGAGATAAACGGCACTAATGGAGATATGGTTCATGATGATTTAAGTTATGAAGAGTTTAGTAAGGTTTTAGATTTATTAGGTGACGTTGAGGTTTCAGAAAGTAAGGAATTTTAAAGTGAAAAGGAGTGTTCGATTATGGAAAAGAGAATGGTAAGATTTACAATGGTGGTAACTAGAGATTATGAAATTGATATGGTTGATTATCAAGATATGGGTAGCGAACAACATCCACAACCTCCTTGCAAAGATATTGAAGAAGCAGCCAAGTTTGATGTAAAAGCTATTGAGCAAGATCCATTTGCTTTTATAGATAATGAGAATACTGAAATTGAAGTTAAGTTTGAGATTTTGCCAGAATAGACAGAATCTCATAACATAAATTTGCCCCAAATTACCTGTGCCGAGATTGCGAAAGGTAGGCTAACTTATATCTGACTAATATAAGATAGTTAAAGTGTTATGGCAAACATCCTAATTTGACAACTTGGTTAGGACGAAGACACTCCTTCCTCAAGGAAATGAACTTAGGGGATTTTATTTTAAAAAATTAAAAGGAGAAAACTAATGAAAACTTATATGACAGTTTTTATCCCAGAGTTGAATATTATGAAAACAGTCAGAAAAGATATTGCCAAAATTGACTTAGATAATCCATTTAAAATAAGTGGTAAGAAAGATAATTATTATAGAGTTAATCCTTATTTATATTCTAACAATGGGCATATTATTGACACAATAAGTGAAAAACAGTTGAAAAATTTAAACACTTATGAAAGTGCAATTATTGCTAACGGTGAATACTTATCCGATATATTAGAATCAGAATTCAATATTCTATATAGTCAGTTAGATAGTATCGGGGTTATAGTAGCTTATACGGGTAATTGTGATAATTATGACGGTGAAAAAATTGCAGTTAGTAAAATGATTGCTTATGCAAATGAATTAAAGGTGATTTGTGAGAAGAGAATTTAAAGGTATTTAGAAAGGAGTAATGAAATTATGAAAATATTAGAGTATGAGAATAAACGTTATATTCTCGTAAAAAGAAAAGCAAATATTGGAGAAATGATTTTAGTAAACAACGAAAATATTGATATTTTAAAAGTTATGAGTGTTTATACTGATGAAATTATTCATGATTCTGGTAGGAGAATTGCTCATCGAAATTATATTGTTTTAGAAAATACCTTCTAAAATTAAGTTTACTGGGAATAGAAGGAGGAGTTACAGATGGTTAAGAAGGTGGCAAAAGCTAAAAAGGAATTATCCTTAGAAGAACAAAAACAAAATAGATTATTAGATGTATTAAGAAATCTTTATTTAATCCCCGAGCCTACATACAGATTTAGTGTAGGAGATCGAGTGACCATAGGTAATTTAAAAGATGTATATATCTCTGCAATTCACAATGATCATAAAATATACGAAATTGATTATACAAGTATTGATAATAATTATGGAAAACCTATAACGAATGAACATCAATGGATGTATGTAAAGTGGGTAGACATTAGAGCATATTTAGAAAGTGAATCAGAATCTTTATTAAAAAATACTGATATTAGATTAAATTATACTCAGACAACTTTGAGTGGACTCTTAAATAAAGCATATAGTTTTGGTATAAATTTTGAACCAGAATATCAAAGAGAATTTGTATGGAATTTAGAAGATAAAGTTTCATTAATTGATTCTATATTTAATAATGTGGATATCGGTAAATTTACATTTATTTATTATGAGAGCGAACAATGGCAAGAAACAGGATTTAGTTATGAAATATTGGATGGGAAACAGAGATTAAGAGCAATTCTTGATTATTACGAAGACAGATTTAAGTATAAAGGTAAATTATTCAGCGAATTATCACATAGGGACAGATGGCATTTTGAAAGCTATGGGGTTGTGAATGCAGAAGCACACAATATTACAAAAGAACAAATTCTGAGGTATTTTATCATGTTAAATACTGGTGGACGTATTATGGCAAAAGAGCAGATTGATAAGGTTAGAGGTATGTTGGAGAATAGTGAGGAGGATAAAAAATGTTTAGAGTAATATTTTATAGTGTAAATAATGGGTGGAACCTGAGTGATGATTTTGATGATATTGAAAAAGCGAGAGAGTATAAAACTAGATTAATTAAGGCTAATTATAAGGAAGATAAAATATACATTATTACGATTGTGGAATAACCAATCAAATTATTCTTTGAATTGATTTTGGAAAGGAGTTATATCACTTTAAATAGTAGCATGAAAGTGTGGTTTTATTCTAAGTAAGAAAGGAAATGAATTTTGAAATGGAAAGAAGAAAAGTAAATATTCAAGTATTGGAAGATGTTACTGTTTTAGGTCAGACAACCAAAGAGGAATTACTAAAAGAACATGAATTTTATGATAAAGCAATATTAAATTTAAAGTTGGTGACGAAGTTACAGTTGATAATATTAAGTTTATGTTTGATGATTCGGAAGGTGAAGAAAGATTTATTGGTGCAGTTGGAGAAATTATTGAAGCAATGGGTTCTTTTAATCCATATCAAATAAGATTTTATGATAAAGAAATTCAGAAAGTTAATGATGAAATTGGAAGTAGATTATTTTATGAGTCTGAGTTATCTTTCTTGTAATTATAAAAAGGAGTGAGTTTAATATGGATTATTCCGTTTGGGTGACTTTGGATGGTAAGCGTTTAAATATAGCCGAAATGACCACAGACCATATTAAGAATTGTATTAAAATGATCAAGCGTAGTAAATTTTTAGATGTTATGGAGCGTTATGATACAGTTCCTGAACCACCTCCAAGATATGTTGTTGATTATGACCAATATAAACCATATTTAGATATTTTCAAGAACGAATTAGAAACACGTTAAAAAAGTAAATTAAAGGGAGCGTGGCTATGAAAACATTGAATGATTTGATTGAAGAATTATTAAAATTGCAAAAAGAGGGAAAAGGAAATTATAGTGTTTGCGATGGTTATTTATGCTTAGAAATCAAAGTATCAGTTTATGATGACGTAAAGGAAATTTTGTTTTAAAACACCATGAACATCTAGTTTTATTTGGTCTGATAGTTTAATGGTAAAATAGGGGTTCGGAGAAGTGGGTTCAATTCCTGCACATGCCGACATACATGGCGTGTTAGTTTAATGGTAAAATACCCTCATGTGATGCCTTATGCAAGTTCAAGTCTTGCTCAGACCGCCAAATAATATTTAGTAAAAGGAGATGAAATAAACATGATTTGTAAATATTGTGGAGAGACTATGGAGTTTGAATCAAGCGAAGGTATTGGTTATAGTGAAGTTCATCATTATGAATGTATTATGTGTGAATCGAGTGTTACTGTTCATGAGAATTGGGAAGAGGATACATGGGAGCATAGTGGGAAGTAAAACATTTAAAACGAGGATTTAATTGGATGGAGGGGGATATTGTGGATAACTTGGTAGGTAAAAAAGTAAAAGTAATTGAAAAAAAATTTGAAGGTATAGAAGGAATTATAACTGTTTATGAAAGAGATACTGCAATGAGGGAAGTTGTACGCCTAAATATTACGAAGGGCAAAACAGCAATTACAGATTATTTTTTAAAAGATGTACAAATTATTGAATAAATCTAAGAATTTAAAGGAAGTGAGGTAAACACATTGAATACAAAAAATACAATAAAACATCTTGAAAATATTGAAGAGTTTTTAAATCATAATTTGAATCTCGGATATTTAAAATCTGACACGACAATTATAGAACTCTTACAGTTTATTAAAAATATAAAAGAGAATTATATTCCATCAATAAAAGACATTGAAAATTTATCTCTGAGAAATAAAAGTTTATTTATTTGTAAAAATGTTGAAAAATGTGCAAATCAGAAATGGGATTCGATTTTACAAATAATGAGTTGTGATTACGAAGATGGTGAACAGTGCCAATATTCTTTATAAATAGCACGAAACTTTGATTTTAATTGGCTCAAATTGGCAATACTATTACTAAAAATAAGGAGAGTATAATAATGAAATTAAATGTAGTTGGTAATAATATTGTTAATATTGAAGGTCTTACTTTTAGACAGTTAGCTTTAGTGGAGAAAGCTATAAGTTATGCTAATAAAGAAGGTGGCTACAAAATTGATATTGATGACTTAAATTTAGTCATGGAAGGATTCAGGGCTATTGATATCAAAAAAGATTTCTTCAACCTCGAAGAAGAAAAGGTTCAGATAGAAACAAGATGTAAAGAAATTATGAAAAGTTGCAGATAAATATGAGCATTTAAAATACTCATTTTATATAAATTATATTTGCTTCATTGTCTTAAATATGCTATACTGAACAAAGAAATAAAATATTTGGAGGAAATCGAAATGGCAAAAGCAAGTAAAATATTGGTACATAAATGTCCGGCATGTGGCAGTAAGAGAGTCAATCCAATTGATGACAAAAATTCATTTTGTGTAAATTGTTTGGTGGAATTTTCGTTCACTACAGGAAAATTGTATACGATCATGTACGATGGTATTCTTGTGGATTCTTATGAAAATGAGTTTATTAATTGTGGATGAGAAACAAACTTTTGCAATCGTATTAATAATTACAATTGTATTAGTGTGATATTAATGAAACTATTTATAATTATGCTGTAATTGAGTTATTAAATGATGCAATACATCCTACATGCCTGGAGAGATGGTTTTATAAGTTTAATTATGAGAAGGAAATTTATGAATCAATAGATGAACCTGAAGAAGTTAGGGGGTTTTGTAATTTCAGTATCGGATAAATAAAGCTTGACAAGTAATTAAGAAATAATATATACTAAATACAAGGTAGATCAAAAACATTATATAAGTCAAACATCGAAGGGATGTGAAACTGGTTATGGGTAGAGGAAATTATACATAACTAAACTAAACTATCTTCCAACCATATCGAATTATAAAATAAAATTAAGAGGAGAGCTGATATTCTTTTGCGATATGATTTAATAAATAATAATGGAAGTGTGTATTATGATGGTTCTAAGTGGATGTCAAATAATTGTGGAGAATTCACAGTGGTAGGTAAGATAAATAGGTATTGTTTAGACAATGGAAGAAAAAAATATCCTTATTATTTATGTCAATTTGATGATGGAACAATGGTAGAAGTCCATTCTATTGCAATTCATAATGGTAATGTTAAGAATCCAAATTTTCCATCAGTTTTTGGTGTTGGTTATATTGGTGATGGAGAGTGGAAATCTTGTCTAACAATAGATGGAAAAAGTAAACTCACAAGAGAATATATTACCTGGAGTGGAATGATTGAAAGATGTTATGACAAAAGTGGTTATCAGCAAAAATTCCCAACATATAAAGAATGTGTAGTTGATGAGAGATGGCATTCTTTTCAAAATTTTTGTAATGATATTTGTCTTTTAGAAAATTACCATCAATGGAAAAACAATGATGGTTGGGAGTTAGATAAGGATATAAAAGTAAAAGGAAATAAATTATATAGTAAAGATACTTGTATATTTGTTTTAAGAAGAGATAACACAATTGAAATGATTCAAAGAACAATAAAAGACAAGTTAACTGGACTAACGTACATAGGAATTAGTCCATCAGGGGAGGTATATGAATTTGAAAACCAAATAGGATTTGCTAGAGAGTTTGAATTGTCTCAAAACGGAGTGAACAATTGTATTAATAATAAACAAAAAATACATAAAGGTTGGACATTTAAAGTTAAGGAGTAAATTAAAACACAAATATTTTTGAGGTAGTAAAACTTAAAAAGAAGCAGAAAATCAAAGACTTAAAGCGAAAGAGCAAAAAGAAAAAACAAAAGATTATGGAAATTTTAGTAAAGAAGGATGATGAAAGTTACAATAATATGTCTAAAGAAGAACTTACAAAGATATTAAGTGAATTGGAGTAGTCAAGTAAATAATTAAAATAAGTAGAGAGATTAAATTCTCTCTACTTATAATACACAATATAAAATATGGTTATTAGGAGGAATATAAATGGAATTGACTGATGAAGAAATATTGCAATTATCAATGGAAGATAAATTAAAATTAGTTGCAGATCATATTGAAAACATGACTGATGAAGAATTTGAAAAGGAATGTGGACATTTATTCATTGATAAAGGAAGTATAGATAGTCCTTGGCATCCATCAAAACAAAATAGTTTTTATCTTTGTTGGTATTGTGGCAAAAATGGAAACGCTCATTTATGCACTGACGGAATGGGTAGAGGGTTCTGTCCTGAGTGTAGAGAAAGAGCAGAGAAGGAATTTTTAGATTGGGAGAATCCTAAAGAGAGGGAGAGTTGGCAAGATTGAGAGAGGGAGAACCATGTAGTCATAGAGGTTGTTTAAGTCATATTTCACATCCTTGTGAGAGTTGTGGTAGGGTTGGAGGAAGATACGTTTTAGAATCAGCAATAGAATCTTATAAATATGGACTTCCGGTTACATATGATGGAGATAAACATAAAATAATATTTGGATCAAAGGGTAGTCATTGTGGAGAATATTTTGAAGGAGAAAGTGTATCATTATATTGTAGGAGTGTATTAGAACTGGAAAGGAGTTAAAAAATGACTTGGTTAATATGGACTATTAGATCATGGTTTTGTAAACATGAATGGGAATACGATGAGAATACTTATGAAAAATATGAAACTATGTTAGGAAGAATATGGAGAAATAAAGTTAAGGTTTCTGCAACATGTAAGCATTGTGGTTATCATCGTTCATATTGGAAGCTTTAAAACAAATATTTTATTTTATTTTATTTTAATTTGAAAGGAGTAAGGGTTTGGCACATAGAAAGTATAATGATTATCATAGAACTATAAATAATATTGTTCAAAAACAATGCATAGATTGTAATGAGTGGTTCGATATGAATAAACTCAATTTTGGGAGAGATGGTAAGAATAAAGACAAATTTAATATAAGGTGTAAAGAATGTTTGCGTATAAAAGACCAAGCATATTATGATAGAAATAGAGATAAACTTCTTCAACAAGCTACAGATTATGCTTTGACAAATAGAGATAAACAAAATGCTCAAAAACTAGAATACTATAGACAACATAAAGAACAATTTCATGAAAAACATAGAGAATATTGTGAGGATAATCCAGAAAAAGTTAAGGAAGATTATAAAGCGTGGCAAAAGAAGAATCCTGATAAATGTAGAGACTACAATTTAAAACACAGACAACACGATATTACAGAAAAAGAATGGATGTCATGCTTAAATGCGTTTGATAACACTTGTGCTTATTGTGGATTGCCTATTGAAAAACATATTGTAAAACGAAATGGTAAATACATAATTATGAACTTTCACAAAGAACATGTTGACGACAAAGGGTATAATGATCTAAGGAATGCAGTACCATCATGTCAAAGATGTAATAGTGGTAAGCATCAAGATAGTTTGGAAGAGTGGTATCTTAAACAAAAATTCTTTTCTATAGACAGATATATTAAAATAATGTGGTGGATAAATGAAGGATACAAAGAATTTATCGGAGATAAACCACCTTATAGAATCGTAAAAAAGAAAAATGATGAAAATAATAAATACCATCATGAGTTATGGACAGTGGACGAGAAAAGAAACATGATAGAACTTATTTATAAAGCAGTAAAGAAAAAAGACGTAGCGATTTATGCAAAAAGTATTTTAATAGAGATAGTACAATAAGTTATTGTTTTTAAGTGATGAAAGGAAGTGAATTTATGTTTATAGTTGATAAAGTTTTGTTAAGAAATAGTCTGGCTGGCGTTCAAGAAAAAGAAGATAATAGACATAATTTACTAACATTTGAATGTGTTGAAGATTATGGTTTTGCAAAAGATGAAAATTTATGCGAAGAATTAGATAAAGTACCTCATGGTATTGAAAATATTGATAAGGCATCTGAAATTTGTGCGAAATGTTGGTGTAGAGATGTTTAAGAAATTCAACCACAACTTAAACCATAATCCAGTTGGAGTTATATTTGGAATATCGTTATCAATGTTGTTAGGCTGCTTATTTAATTTAGCAATACCACAAGAAGGAATTATACCAAAAATAGAATTAACTATAATACTTTTAAGTTTTTCCACGATATTTAATTTAGTGGTGTCCACTTATATCTTATTCAAAGGAGAAATTAAACAAGTCAATGTTACTTATGTGCGTCCTACTGCTAGGAAGTATTTAAGTGAACAAGAGATAGATGAGATAGAAGGTGAAAAGTAATATTAAAATTGATTTTACTCTTATTACTTTCCATATTACTGTTTTATTCATTTTCAAATAGTAATGGGTTTGACTTAAGACCAAATAAGATTAAAGTTATTACAACAATTATTGTGGCAATATCATTAATCACGACAATACTTGGTTTGTGGACAAGTGTATAAAGTGTGGGTTCTAAAGGGTATTAAGGAGGAAAGAAAATTGATAGAATTACAAGGCAAATACAATATTGCAAAGGTTTTTACTGATAATATTGAGTTGGCAGCACAAGAGCAAATAATTGAATTATGTAATCAAGATTTTACTCAAGGTGGTAAAATTAGAATTATGCCAGATGTTCATAAGGGTTCTGGATGTGTTATTGGATTCACAGCAGATTTAGGGAATAAAATAATCCCAAACATTGTAGGTGTTGATATTTCGTGTGGGATTCTTACGGTTGAGTTAGGTAAGATGAATATTGATTTACAAAAAGTAGATGAGATTATTAATAAATATATTCCATCTGGTAAAAATGTGCATGATAGTAGGATTATTAAGTTTGACAAATTGCAAGAATTATATTGTTACAGGTCACTTAAAGATACTAAAAGAATTGAACGCAGCATAGGAACTCTTGGCGGTGGCAATCATTATTTAGAGATTAATAAAGACAGCAGTGATAACTTATGTCTTACAATTCACTCAGGTAGCAGAAATCTAGGAAAACAAGTTGCTGAACATTATCAAAATCTTGCAATTGAAATGTGTAGTGGCAAAGAAGATTTCTTTATTCAACAAGACAAATTAATTGTTGATTATAAACTTCAAGGCAGGAAAAGTGAAATTCAAAAAGCAATTAAGGAGTTAGCTAGTAAATATAAAAATATGAATCCATCATATCCTAAAGATTTATGTTTCCTTACTGGTGATTTACGTTCTAAATATTTGCATGATATGGTAATTTGTCAAGAGTATGCAAATTTGAATAGGATTACGATGGCAAATATTATTTTAGATAAACTAGGGTTTAATTTTCATCATTTTGAATCATTCCAAACCATTCACAATTACATCAACTTCAAAGACAATATTATTCGCAAAGGTGCAATTTCTGCTTATAAAGATGAGAAAGTTTTGATCCCTATAAATATGCGTGATGGTAGTATTCTTGCTATTGGCAAAGGAAATCCAGATTGGAATTATTCTGCTCCTCATGGTGCAGGTAGGTTGATGAGTAGGAGTAAGGCAAAGGATTTGGTTAATCTAGAAGAGTTTGAAAAGACTATGGAAGGTATTTATACTACTTCTGTTGGTTTGAGCACCTTAGATGAGGCTCCTATGGCTTATAAACCTATACAAGAGATTTTAGATAATATTGGTGATACGGTTGAAGTTATTGATATTATTAAACCGATATACAATTTTAAGGCAGGAGAATAAATTAATTAAAATTGAAAGGATTGATTTATAATAATGGGATGTTATGATATGGTAGTAGGTAATTTTGTATGTCCTTATTGTAATCACGTTGAGAGGGTAGTGTTAGAACAAACTAAGTCAGGAGCATGTCAATTTGATGATTATGGGTTAGGTGAATGTGCTCCAGGTTTCTATAGCGATAATGTAGATAAGGGAAATCGTAGTTGTGGAAAATGTAAGATTGAATATGATTATAAAGTGACATATGAATCAGGAGTTATGACTTCTATTAAAATTAAGGATAAAATATTTGATATTACTTATACATATCGCAAACCGGAAGAATGCGTTGCTAAAGTCTATACTGAAGATGATCTGCAAAAAATGAGTAGTAGATTAAAATGGTTAAAAGAAGTTTTGGAATTTAATATTGAAAGAATAAAACAAGCAGAAAAAGTTATTAATGACATTAATCCTAAGATTGATTTGTTAAAATCTAAGATTAGTAGTCAAGTAAATCAGAAATATGGGTTGTAATTTGTAAAATTAGCAAAATTGCAAAATAACCCAACTTTGAAACCCTACTGTAGCAACACTTTTATAACCAACAAATCCCATCAAAATCAAATTTTAAAGGAAAGGAGTAAATAATATGAATTACTATTTTACAGCAGATACTCATTTTGGAAGTGAAAGAGTTCTTAAATTTGGTCGCAGACCATTTGATTCAGTTGAAGAGATGGATAATGCAATGATTAATAATTGGAATAGTGTAGTCGATCCAGAGGATACTGTATATCATCTAGGAGACTTTGGTGATTATGAGGTATCTAAATTATTAAATGGAAAAATAATTTTACTTTGCGGAAATTATGAAATGGATGATTTAGGGATATCTATTGATGAATTTATAAAATCTTTTTATTATCCAAATTATGATCAAAGTAATATTGATTTTATTAATATAGGATGTAGAAAACTTGAGCAGGATTTTAATTTTAATAGAGTATTTTATAATTGCGGAGAATCATTGCCATTTTTAGGTTATAATTGTACACATAGGCCAGAGGATTGCGATAAAACTAAATTTAACTTATTTGGTCATGTCCATGGATTGTGTAAAATAAAAAAGTATGGGTTGAATGTTGGTATCGATTGCCATAATTTTAAACCAGTAGGTTTAACCGATATTGAGTTTTTCAGAGATGCGATTGATAATGTGTATGATAAAAATGTTTTTGAATAAATAACTTGACTTTCTATAATAATCCATATATACTAATTACAAAGCAAGAAATAAAATATTATTAATAAAAAGCGAGGTTGGATACATATAAATGAAAAAGTATGATATAGGATTACTAGTTGGAAGATTTAATGTATTTCATATAGGTCACAAATCACTCGCAGACTTAGCTCTTACTATGTGTGACAGATTATTAATTCTTGTAGGTTCTGCTCAAGAAAGCGGTACATTGAGGAATCCATTTAGTGTAGAAACAAGAATTAAAATGATTAAGGAAATTTATCCTGATGATAATGTTATTGTTCGTGGTTTACCTGATTTAACTAATGAGAACGATATTTCGGCAGAATGGGGTAGATATTTACTTGATAAAGTTCACGCTATTATTGGAAAGAATCCAGATATAATGATTTATGGCAATGATGAATCTAGGTCTGGGTGGTTTGCTCCAGAAGATATTAAAGAAGTATTAGAGGTTATTGTACCACGTTCGGAAATTCCTATATCTGCAACTGTGTTAAGGCAATTAATGGTAGATAATAATTGGTTAAAATGGTACGAATATCACAGTCCAGAATTATATGAACATTATTATGATTTACGGTTAGAACTAATGAATTGTACATATTATAAGGAGAATTAAAATGTATGAACTAGATAAAATTGTTAAAGAAATGCTTGAGCAACATACAGGAGGAGAAATATTCTTTGATCATTTAGACAAAGCAATTCAAACAACGCCAATAATTAATCAATTATATGATTCAATTTTCAAATATCATGATGATGTAAAAATAATTGTTTCTGGAAAGTTCGGAAATTTCTTTTCCAATTGGTTTACTGCAAATTTTAAAACAGATGAAATAATAATCAATGTTAATGGTGGACTAAGAAAAGGAGATTTAATTGATAATTTGGACTATCTCAAATCATACATAAAAGATAATAGATACATATTTCTAGATGATAGTTATTATTCAGGCAAGACACAAAGAGCCGTAAGAAATGAAATTGAACGACTAGGTGGTAAGTTAATAAACACTTTTGTTATTTATGATGGTAGTATAAATAAAAGCGAAGATATAAAAAGTTTGTATAGATATTATCAATAGGAGGTTTGAAATGGACTTTACAATAGAACAAATATTGAAAATGAAGGAATGTGGTCAATTATTCACTGGTAATCCAGATACACTTAAATCAGAATATCAAACATTAGCAAAGAAATGGCATCCAGATATTCATGGCAAAGAAAAAGATTTTGATAGTGTAATGGCTCATATTAATGTTTTGCATAAACAAGCAATTGAAATATTAGAATCAGGCAATTGGGTCACTCCTAATTTAATTCAATTAAAATGCATAGATGGTAAAACACGAAAAATTAAATTTAAAATATCTTATGATTTTGAACTTGGGAAAACCTATATAGGAGATTCAGTTGTTTTATATCTAATATCAAAAGATTATCAAGAATTTTTTGATAACGCAAAAGAAAGAATTAATAATTTCAAGTATGCTAATGACAAGATGAAAACTGAAGCAAGTCGCTATCTGCCAAAAATATTATCAACATTTGAAACTGAAGATAATCAATTAGGAATGGTAATAGAGAAAACGTCAGATTTAATATTATTAAAAGATGTTTTAGGTGTTTATAAAGGTGAAATTCCTGATAAGCATGTTGCTTGGATTTTAAGCACTTTATACAATTTAACTTGTTATCTTGATTATTCTGGTTTATCTCATAATGCACTTTCAATTGATAATTACTTTATATCCCCTAAATTTCATAGTGGAGCATTATTAGGAGGTTGGTGGTATTCTGTACCTCAAGAATCTAAATTAAAAGGTTTGCCATCTTATACTTATTCAATAATGCCTGTCAAAATCAAGGACAAGAAAATTGGAAGTATTATTACTGATTTAGAATTGATCAAATCAATTGGCAGAGAAATATTAGGAGATAGAAGTGGAAACAAATTGTTAGATGTTGCTCCTACTGATATGGTAAATTGGTTGAGAATTTCAACATCTAACAAAGCATTAGATAATTACTCTAAATGGCAAGAAGTTTTAACTAAAAGTTTTGGAAAAAGAAAATTTGTTGAAATGAATCTTACTTCTGATATGCTTTACAATTAAGTAAATATAAGTATTATGAGAGGATGTGGTTTATTTGATTGTAGTGAAAAGTGTTGACTAATATATGTTTAATATTAAATTTAATAATAAAATAAAAATAAAGAAAGATAGGTGTTTTATTATGGGTTCAGGTAGATGGTCAGATTCAGATTGGAAAAGTTATTCTACGAGTCATGTTGCAAGCAAAAGTAGGGTTGAGGATATTTATACTTCAAAAGCAATTGTTTCAGATTTAGATCCTAAAAATATTAAAATTCGAGAATCAAGAGATTCAGCAGACAATCCAAACTCTACTGCTTTAATTGTTGGATTAGATGTAACTGGTTCAATGGGCAGTATACTTGATGTAACGGCACGACAAGGACTTAAAGCATTAGCAGAAGGGGTATATAGCCGTAAACCAATTAGTGACCCTCATATGATGTTTATGGGAATTGGAGATGTTGAGGCAGGAGATAAATCACCACTTCAAGTTACACAATTTGAAGCAGATATTAGAATTGCAGAACAATTGACTAAAATTTACCTTGAAGGTGGCGGTGGAGGAAATAGTTATGAATCCTATGCTTTACCTTGGTATTTTGCAGCTATGCATACTTCAATTGATTGTTTTGAAAAGAGAAATAAAAAAGGTTATATTTTTACAATTGGAGATGAACAACCAACACCATATTTAAGAGGACAGGATATTGAGAGAGTATTTGGTTATAAACCTCAGTTTGATAAAATTACAGCAGAAGATTTGTTGACAATGGTAAGTCGTCAATATGACGTTTATCATATTATGGTTGAAGAAGGTAGTCATTTTAGACGTAGTGGAGATAAGGTCGTAAAAGAATGGACTGAATTGTTAGGTCAAAGAGCAATTCGTCTTTCTGATCATAAAAAATTAGGTGAAGTGATTGTGTCAACCATTCAAATTGCCGAAGGAGAATCGGTAGATAAGGTTGTTTCTAGTTGGGATGGTTCAACTGGATTAGTTGTAGCTAAAGCTATTGAATCTTTAAGTAAGAATGTATCTAATTCAAATGGATTAATAAAGTTTTAATTTAGATAAATTATAGGGGAGAAATATCTCCCCTATAGAAAGGGTGAATAAATGATAAATAGAATTGGAGAAATTAATAAAAATCGATACGGTTCAGTAATGAAAATTATTAATTATAAAAATTATGATAATATTACTGTTGAATTTGATAATAAATTTATTACTGGTTGCAGTTATCAACAATTTAAAAATGGTTCTGTTAAAAATCTATATGATAAAAGTGTTTATGGCGTTGGATATTTAGGTGAAGGGAAATATGTATCAAAAGAACAAAATAAAAAAGAACACACTAAACAATATGAAACATGGATTAGAATGTTGGATAGATGTTACAGTTTCAATTATAAAAATAATTTCCATACATATATTGAATGTTATACTTGTGAAGAATGGCATAACTTTCAAAACTTTGCTAAATGGTATGATGAAAATATTTATGAAATAAATAATGAAAATATTGAATTGGATAAGGACATCTTATTTAAAGGTAATAAAATTTATTCTCCTGAAACATGTGTATTAGTTCCTCATAATATAAATAGTTTGTTTACTAAAAGTGATGCCATAAGAGGCAAATATCCTATAGGTGTATATCTAAATAAAAAACATAATAAATTTTATGCACAATGCAATAATCAATTAATAAGCAAATATGTATTTTTGGGTTCATATGATGATCCGCAACAAGCATTTTTTATTTATAAAGAATATAAAGAGAAACTAATAAAAGAAATTGCTAATAAATATAAAGATGTGATACCATATAAATTATATAGTGCAATGTTAAAATATATAGTTGAAATTGATGATTAAAGGGAGGAAATAATAATGAAAGAAATTAAGGTAATTATTGGATCTAACTTTGGGGACTGTGGAAAGGGTTTGTTTACAGATTATTTTTCTTCTCAATACAAAGATGGTATTGTTGTTAGATTCAATGGAGGCTCTCAGGCATCTCATACAGTGACTACATCAAATGGAAATAGACATGCTTTTAGTCACTTTTGTTCTGGGACTCTATCTAATCTTCCTAGTTACCTTAGTTCTTTCTTTATTGCTAATCCAATTCTTTTTAGAAAAGAGTTTGAAATATTAAGTAATTTTACTAAACCAAATGTATATCTAAATAAAGATTGTTTAGTTACTACTCCTTATGACATGATGATTAATCAAATTGTAGAAATAAGTAGAGGAAATACAAGGCATGGAAGCTGTGGTCTTGGATTTAACGAAACAATTGAAAGAAATAGAGTTTTTGATTATGGAAAAATATCTGTTGGAAATTTATTTGACAAAAATCTAATTACACACGCTCTTGATAGCATTAGGAAGTATTATATTCCTATGAGATTAAAATCTTTAGGCGTAAAGTCAATTCCAAAGATATATCAAGATTTATTAAAAGAAGATTTGATTACCAATAATTATCTAGACGATATAGATTTCCTATTAGACAACGTAAATATTATTGATAATAGTGTTCTTAATAAATATGACTCAGTAATATTTGAGGGAGCACAAGGACTTCGACTTGATCAATCTCATAGATATTTTCCTAATGTAACTCGTTCAAATACCGGAATAAAAAATGTTGTAAGTATATTAGAAAAATCTAAAATGCAATATGAAAATATGGAAATTATTTATGCCACTAGACCATATCTAACAAGACATGGAGCAGGACAATTACCAAACGAATTTGAAGATAAACCTTATCCAAAAATTGAGGATTTAACAAATGTTCCAAATGCTTATCAGGGAGCAATTAGATATGGTTTGCTAGATATAAATATCTTATCTGAAGAGATATCTAATGATTTATTGAATATTCAAGACAAAGGATTTAAGTATGATTTAAGTCTAGGGATATCATGTATGGATCAAATTGATGAAAAAATAGATTATATTTTAGATTCTAAAAAGTTGGAGACTAGTCAAAGTGAATTTATTGATAAGGTTTTAAAAGTTGTTGAAGTCAATAAGGGATATATTAGTTATGGGCCAACTAGGGATACTATTAGGATAATTAGTTAGAAGCAATTTCACAAAATTAGGTTTCTGAAACACAATTACTTAATAATAATTTTAGGAGGTTAATACCTATGGAAGAACTTGATATTTTCAGTGTTAGCATGAAGAAAATTGAAGGAACTAAAAATGATTATGAGCAAATACTCAGAATTAATCCTTTCTTTAGCACATTGGGAAAAGACAAGATTCAAGAAATTGAGGATATTATTTCTAGAACAGTTGAAGATGTTCAAAGAATTTTGAGATATTAAGAAGGAGTGAAATAAATGCGTTCAATTTTATGTATGTTCTTTCCTCATAGATGGATATATGTTGGCTATGGTTTATATCAATGCACAAGATGCAAAACAACGAGTGTTGGAACTACTAGGGGATAAATGAGTTATTTGAAAGGGGAGTGAAATGCATGAAGTCCAAATGTAATTGTTGTGATGGTATTTATAATTCTCTTGATATTCACTTTACAAGTGCCTGTGATAATAGTTGTTCGCATTGTGTTGATAAATGCTTTAATGGTTTAAATATTTCTAAACCAAATGTTGAAGCAATCGTTGATACAATTATAAACAATCAAGAAGGTATAGATGATGTATTATTTCTTGGAGGAGAGCCATGTTTATATCTTGATGAATTAGTAGATTGCGTAACACAAATTAAGCAAAAAACTTTATTGAAAGTATTTGTCACTACTTCTGTTCCTAGTGTATGTAAAACAAAATATGATAAATTTTTAGAATTGTTAGATTTACTTGATGGAATAAATTTATCAGTTCAACATTATAAAGAGGATATTGCTGACAAAATCAGAAACACAGTTTCAATATATGATAGGCAAACATTTTACTCCTCTCTACCTAATAAGGATAAGATAAGAATAAATCTTAATATTGTGAAACCATTTTTATATACTAAAGAAGATATTAGTGAATGTTTGAGGCATTATGATTCAATGGGATTTAATTCTATTAAATTATCTGAGATACAACATGGTAAAGATGTATTTGTTTCATTTGAAAAGACGTTTGGAATTTCTTTAAATTCACCATATTCAGATGGATGTCAGACATATTTAAATATGGATGAGATATTAAAAGGTTTTAAAACTCCAGTTCTATTAAAAAGATCATGCTTTATGTGCGAAGATACTTTAAAAGCTTCTTTTAACGATGGTATTAAAGTAATTAGAAATTTATTTAAACCAGTAGCAAATAAATATGGTGTAATTTATGAGAATGGGTTATTAACGAAAGGATGGATATAATTATGTACACAAAATTAGTAAAAATGATAGTTAAATTACAAAGGCAAATGGCAGGACATTGTGGAGGAAGTTCTGGTGGTAGTGGGCATTGTTCATAATAACTTCAAAGAATAGTTTTAATGGTTAGAAAGGAAAATGATTGTTTGACTCAAATTAAGATTTTTAGTCGTGTTAATATTAATGATAGAATATCTGATTTAGAAGAGGATATTAATAAATGGCTTAATTGTAATGAAGATGAAGTGGAAGTGTTAGAAATTAAATGGCATTTTGAAAACACTAGGGTAGTAATGATAGTTTATAAACTGGTTTAAACTAAGTATAAAAAAGGAGTTAATTAAAATGAGCAACATATGTCATTCTTGTGGTGAAGAATTACCCATAGATCATGCTTGTAAAATGAGAATTGAAGAAGATGGGAATATTTCTAGTTATCATATTTATTGTCCAGAACCTAAAATATGCCCTGATTGTGGTTATCATAGAAATGTTTGCGAAGAATGTGCTGAATAAGTTAAAACCTATAAAGGAGAATTTAATTATGTGTGAGAATAATAAAGGACATAAACATATTACGATTAATATTTTACCTCAAAGTCCTGTTGCTTGGTTTTTCATAATGTGGATTGGTATATGTTTTGCTTGTGCATGGGGAGGTAAATAATAAATGAGTTTAGCAGATGTAATTAAGAATTGTAAAGAAAACGAAGTATATAAAGCTACTTTTGCATTAAATGAGCATTGGTATATTACTAAAAGAGCAGGATTTATTTGGTATTGTGATGAATATGGTAAAGCATTTGAAGATATGTCAGCAGTACCTTTAACTTATAGTAATTTAAGAGCAGATTATGAGTTGGTTTAAATATTGTGTATCTTGTATTTTATGAAAAGGAGCAATAAATTATGGACGAAGGTAGCGAACAAGAAATCAAAATAACCCCATTGTGGGCAAGAATTATATCATGGATATTTGGTGTAATTACTACACTTATTGCTGTGACTATTTTTGTTATAGGTTCGTGGAGTTTGGGAAGTAGTATGGTCAAAGAGATTAGAGAATTTGGATTATTAATGTCTTTGTATACTTTTGGTATTGGGTCATTAATATGTTTGTTTTCAGCATTCGGAGCAGTATTGTTTGTTTATATTGCAAGAAGAGTATTGAATAATATATCAAAGTAAATGTGATATTTATATTGGAAGGAGGTGATTGGAATGTAGAAATAATTTTATTTGTTGGACAATGAATAAAAAATAAGCAGTGGGTAATACTTATTACCAAGGGAATAAATTAAAGGTAAGGTGATAGTATTATGCAAAATGTAATAAATAAAGTTCAACAAAGTAATCAAACACAACAATTTAGCAGAGGAGAGATATGGCTGGTTGATCTGGGAGAAGGTAAGGGATCTATCCAAGGGAAATTGCGTCCATGTATAATCGTAAGTAATAATATGGCAAATCGCTACAGTCCAGTTGTGCATATATGTCCAATTAGTTCTATCGGCACGAAGTCAAAATTACCAACTCACATAAGAATAAATAAAAATTCTTCAGGATTATTAAGAGATTCTATTGCTCTCTGTGAACAAGTTATGTTAGTTAACAAAAATAAAGATATATTTTTGAATAAAGTTGGATATTGTAATTCTGAAACTATGGAACATATAAATCAAGGTATACTTATTCAATTCTCAATAGGTCAGAAAGATAAGAATATTGTGTACGCATAAATAAAAGGAGAAGGATGTTTATTGAAAAATATAAAGTTATTAACAATTGGCAAAAAGGTGTTGTTAATTGTTAATAACTAAAACCGTAAAAATGAAATGGAATGCAAGTATTAAAAAATATTACGAACAAAGAGATTACATCTTTACAAAAATGGGCAATGAATTCGAAGTGAAAGCAGAGGATTTACCTCATAGTTCACACGCATTAGTCGATATTCAGTGTGATGGTTGCGGAGAAATTATAAAAAATGTCATATGGCGACATTATATAGATTTAAGACATGAGGGTGAAAAATATTATTGTATAAAATGTGCCATAAAACTGTTTGTGAGTGAAAATGCAAGAATTACAAAATTAAAAAATGGGAAATCTTTTAATCAATGGTGTATAGATAATTTATCAAAAGAAGTAATAGTCACTATAATGGATCGTTGGGATTATAAATTAAATATAAAAAATGGTAAAGTATTAAGTCCCAACGATATTGCTTTTAAGTCTATGGGTTTTAATAAAAAAGGTTATTGGTTTAAATGTTTAGATCATCCTGAACATAAGAGTGAATTAAAAAGTATTAGTAGTTTTACAAGTGGGCAAAAGGGAAGTCTTGATTGTATTCAATGTAATACCGTTGTGACAACCCATCCACATTTAATAAAATATTTAATAAATGAAGAAGACGCATTTAAATATTCTTTTGGTTCAAATCCAAAAATTCCTATGAAATGTCCAGATTGTGGACATAAAAAGAATTTAAATTTTAATACTTTGGTCGTACATGGGTTCGCCTGTCCTGTATGCTCTGATGGTGTGAGCTATCCAGAAAAATTTTTTCTTTCTTTCTTAGACCAATTACACCTGCATTTTAAATTTCAATTATCAAATACAACATTTGAATGGTGTGGCACTTATAGATATGATTTTTACATAAATAAAATAATGAATGGAATTATCCTTGAACTTCATGGAATTCAGCATTATGAAGAAGTAACAGGTAATTGGAAGATATCATTGCAAGAAACACAAGACAATGATTTTGATAAAGAATGGGTTGCTAGAATAAATGAGATTAAAAATTACATAATAATTGATTGTCGTAAGTCGGAAATGAATTGGATTAAAAATAATATAATGAGTTCTAGGTTGCCTTGGATGTTAGGTTTCGCTGAAAATGATATTGATTGGTTAAAGTGTCACGAGGCAGGTTGTTCTAGTTTAGTAAAAGAATCATGTGATTTATGGAATAAGGGAATTAAAAGGACAATAGAAATAGCAGACATAATAAAGGTTCATGCCTCTACAGTTTCTAGATATTTGAAACAAGGTGCAGAATTGGGTTGGTGTGATTATGATCCGAAAGAAGTAATGCAAACAAAAGTTGTTTGTTTAACAACTAATGAAATTTTTAATTCTATAACCGATGCAACAAGTAAGTATAATATAAGGAATAGTGATATTTCATCATGTTGTTTAGGTATACAAAAATCAGCAGGAAAACACCCAGAAACAGGAGAAAAGATGGTTTGGATGTATTACGAAGAATATATTTTTAAAGACGAACAAGAAATAGATTATATATTACTACATAGTTCAAGAGATATGAAGATAATATGTTTAACAACAAACAAAGTATTTAATTCTATTACAAACGCATCAAAAGAATATAATATAAATCGTGTCGGAATAGGGCGATGTTGTAAAAATAAACAAAAAACATGTGGCAAAGACCATGAGACTGGTGAATTACTTAAATGGATGTATTTAGTAGATTATGAGAATATGATTAAAGATCAAAATAATAAACCTCCGTAGAATACATATGCATAAATAATTACATATAATTACACGATAAATAAAGGAGAGATATAATAAAAATATGGATTTCATAACCCAATTAACTAAGAAAACTTTAAATATATTTAATATCAATGTAAATACAATTAATGAGGTGTTTAATAGTGAGCATTATTCAAAAATCAACAATTTAATAAAAACACATAGAAAAAAAGAAATACAAACAAATGCAGAGCATATCTTTCAATTAGTAGAAAACGGGATTACTCTTGCTTATAGTGAGATACTTAAATATTCAATTGTTTTATTTATAGCAAAATGTTTATGTTTGGGTATTTCACTTCCAGTATTCTTTATCATGACTATTTTCACTATTCTTAGAACTTCCGCAGGAGGGGTACATTTATCTACCTTTAATAAATGTTTTGGGGCAATGATAATATGTTTTCTTTCTTTAGGATGGATAGTAACTCAAATACATATAGATTACTTATATTTAATAATTGGATATATAATCAGTATATATTTAGCTTATAAATATGCTCCTCAAGAAAGAGAAGATAAATCAGATAAAGATTGTGATAATGGTAATATAAAAAAGCATAGGAGTATATTGTTTGTTACAGTTTGTTGTTTTTTAAGTGTTGTGCTTTTAAATTCACATCAAATAATTAGTACAAGTATCTTTTTTGGAGTATTGCTAGAAATATTAACAATTATGCCAATTGGAGCTAGATTTTTTAAGTGGATCGATGGTGGACATATATGATCGAAGTAGCAGTTATTGCTTGTTTGATTGCAAAACTCAAAGGATATAAATGGTCTGAGATATTTAAGATTTTTAGACATTGGAGTGCTTACTCAATTATATTAACTTGTATATTGAACATATATATTGTGTATTTGATGATTCACGGAGAATATTGGTTTTTACAATATAGTAGTCGTATAAAAGATGTTACATTTCTATTTTATATATTATTAATTATTAAATATAAACTAATTAATATTTCTGTATTTAAAAATATCAACATAAAAAAGAATGGACAATTAATTACATCACTTACATCTCCAGTTATTATAGGGGCATTATGTGCAACCGTAGGATCTAAATTAAATGAATTAGCTATGTTTTATAATAATGGTAAAATGCCTGTATTCCCAAGCAATAGTATCAGTATTGGGTTTTCAAAGATTGATATGTTTGAAAAAGCGTCAGTATTTAATGATTTTCATATATGGGGTAACTACACGACAAAATTAATATTTTTAACCGATACTTGGGATATTTTTTATGTAATAATGAGTCCAGGTGATATATTAATAAAGTTATTTGCTGGATTTGTTATATATTATTCTATTAAACAAAGTAAGGTCTTACTGTAAATATAAAAATAATGTTTGACAATTATACAAATATGTATTATACTCAATATATAGATAAAGGAGGAAATACATATGAAAGATTTAATCAATATTATTACATGCTTCTTTTTTCTCGCGGTTCCAGATTTTATTTTTATGGTAATATTGCTAATAAAATTTATGGGAAAAGGAGAATTATTGGATGTTTACAGATTAAAAGAAAATATTAAATGGTATATAATTTTGATTATACCACCTTCCATACTAGTAAGTGTTTTAATTTATGGATTTAAATTTCAAAGAAATATATCTT
>Ga0209728_1000762_pt1 | contig 23211 bp, 22 predicted proteins | sample RifGroD1_FD_183997 | JGI IMG/M metagenome (GOLD analysis project Ga0209728, IMG submission 183997) | Groundwater microbial communities from Rifle, Colorado, USA - Groundwater D1 (SPAdes) (version 2) | ecosystem: Environmental > Aquatic > Deep subsurface > Groundwater | place: Rifle, Colorado... | reverse complement strand
AATTAAAAGAAGAAATTTTAAAACTTCCAGATGGTAATAAAGAATTATTAGCTGAATTAGCAATTAGTGAATATAGCAATTTAAAAGGTTCTGTAATTGATACCATTGAAGATGAAACTAAAGTTAAGATTAGTCTTATAAAAGAAGATGAAAGAGCTAATAAACAAAACCAAGAAAAAAATAAATAGGTGATTATATGAGCATTTCTTATGATCTAATTTTTCAAAAATTTATGCATGAAATTGATGATTTTGATTTAACTTCTTTAACTGAAGAAGAAATGAAAGTAGAAAATAAATTAACACTTTCAAAAGCTATAACATTATTTAAAAAATGTAAACAATCTTTAATTAGAGATGATGTGTTGGAAATATTTACAAATGATTTAACAGAAGAAGAAATGTGGATTTTAGCAGATTATATGAGAAAAGTTTGGTTAGATGAAAAAATAAACAATGGTGAATTATTAAAATTAAGATTAACAGATAAAGATTTTAAAACTTTTAGCCCTGCTGATTTATTAGGTACTATGAGCAAATTAAAATTACAATATGATAAAGAATTAAAATTGAAAGTTAATAATTATCTTTATGATGGTTATTTATATTCAAAGTTTTATAAGTCAGGTGGTTAAAATGATTGATAATAATTTTAAGAAAGGAGATTAGAATATGAATGAATTTAAATTTAAAAGTGTATCTCAAAGCGAAGAAGCAGCTTTAGATGGTGTAACTGCTGGTACTACTTCAGCTTATAAAGCTATTATTGCTGGTGCAAATAAAAATGTTGATGTTTTAGCAATTGCAGATTTAAAATTAGGTGCTGGTGCAGGTACTTCTATAACTGCAAGTGCAACAGAAATTAATAAAGCAGGGACTAAAGCAAATTCTACATGTAGATTATATAATCTTGGAGCACCTGCTTTAGCAGATGATGATTTAATTGTAACTTCAACTAATATGAAGGTTGGGGAATATACTGTTGCTGCTCAACCAGATATTCCAAGAAATATTACGGTAACTGTAACTGCTGGTGCTACTGCTGACACACTAGGCACAGTAACTATATCTGGAACTAATTATGATGATGATGAAATTTCTGAAGTGATTACACCTGTTGCTGGTAGTGCAGTTGCAGGAACAAAAGCATTTAAAACTGTTACTACAGTTGTTGGTGCAGGATGGGTTATAGATGCTGTTGAAGGTACAAATGATACAATTAAAGTTGGTATTGGTAATGAATTAGGATTACCTTTGATGTTGGATTCTGCTACTGAAATTATGATGGGTACACTAGGTACTACTATTACAGCAACTAACCCAACTGTAACAAATCCTGCAACACTTGAAGGGACAACTATAGATATGTCGGCAGGTACTTATAATGCAACAAAAGAAGCATTAATTTTTATTGTTGATTAAATTATTAAAATAAATAATATAAGGAGGAATTATTAATTATGGCTAATATAACTGGTTATGTAACTCTTTCTACTAACGCTGGTGTTGCAGAATTAAATACTGTAGTTGATTGTTATGAAATTAAACTTTTAAAAAATGATGGTGTAGGAGATATTACCTTTAATATTGATAATACTGTAGCAGATGGAAATACAATAGTTCTTAAAGCTGGAGAAAGTTTAGAAAATTTCCCTGTTTATGTTCATAAATTATATTACAAAACTGCTGCAAATCCTACTGCTTTTAGATTTATTGGTTTAAGAGAAAAAAGTTTTTAATATATCATTAAAATAAATTAGGGGGATATTTTATTCTCCCTAATTTAATTATAATTTGTAGAAATTTATAGGAGGTTGATATTTATTGACTTGGTGGACAGAGTATCAATCAAGACGAGGGAAAGATAGGAAAAGTTTATATGTAAACAATATGAAAAATATAATATCAACTGAATTTAAAAATTCTACAAGTTATAATTTGGTAAAAATTAATGATGTTGATAGAAATGTTCGTATTGTTGAAGAAAGTTCAATTATAAAAAATCCAAATAAAAAAAGATTGCTATGCTATCCAAATGAGAGTATAAGTGTTGGAGATATTGTTTTATGGGATAGTGAAAATTGGATATGTACTGAAACAGATACTACTTCTCAAGTTTCTAATGTTGGTATAATTAGTAAATCCAACAACACACTAACTATATACAAAAACAACACATCATATCAAATCCCATGTATTATAAATTCAAATATAAATCTCGACACTGATCAAACTACTTATATAGAAACTCCATCCACTATCATTGTATTAAAAATTCCTAATACAGAAATCACAAGACAAATTAAACGTGGAGAAATTTATAAACTAGGATTGCAGAATTATGAGATAAAAGACATAAATGATATAGTAGAACCTGGTATTCTTAGATTAGAAATAGAGTATAGTCAAGAGGTACAAGAAGAACATATATATATAATTGAGATTACTAATGGAAGTTTAGTTGACATTCAAGAATCAACTACATTACAGCTTATATGTAATGTGTATGATAATGGTCAATTTATCTCTCCTACTCCTTCACTTTTATTTGTAAGTAGTGATGAAACAGTTTGTAATGTTGATGAAAATGGTTTAATAACGGCAAATAGTATTGGGAATTGTGTAGTAAGTGTTAGTTTAGTAAGTGATAATAGTGTTTCTGATAACATTAGTATAAATGTGATTGCTGTACCACAAAATAATTATACTTATACTCTTGCATCTACAAGTTTGCCTGATACTGAGATTATTGTAACACAAACTAAAACTTATACAATACAGAAATATAATAATGGACTACCTATAGCACAGACGTTTACCTTTAATATTGTAGGTGATGTAAGTTATTATCAATTAGCAGTTATTGATGGTAATAATTGTAGTGTAAAAGCATTAAAAAATGGATATACGATTATATTAAATGCTGTAGATGATAGTGATGTTGAAATGGTGATAAGTAAAGAAATCAAATTAAAGAATTTATTTTAAAATAAATTAAATTAATATTATAACATTTTAATAATGGTTACTTATTAAGGTTGCAAACTTAATAAGTGTAAAACAAAGAGATTGTGCTGTCACACAGTCTCTTTTCCATTTGTAAAACTCTTTATGACAGAAAGGAGAAAGAATATGGGATTAATAACTAAAGAAGTTTATATTGGTTTAGGCGGTAGTAATGTTAAATATTTAGAAAGTTTAGGATATATAATACCAAAAGAAAATGATAATCGTGGAAGATTAAGAATTCCAAATAGAACAAAGATATTAGTAAAAACGGAAGATTTACAAAATAATAGTACTGCAAAAGTTGATGTAGAATGTGATGGTTGTGATAAAAAAATAAAAAATATGCCCTGGCAGGCTTATATAAAATATATTCATGAAGATGGTAAATATTATTGTAAAAATTGTGCTATGAAATTATATGGTGGTGAAAATCTTAGAAAATCATTATTAAATAAAAATGGTAAATCATTTCAACAATGGTGTATTGATAATAATCGACAAGATGTATTAGACAGATGGGACTATGAATTAAATAATTATAAACCAAGTGAAATTGGATATAGTTCAAATAAAAAATATTATTTCAAATGTCCTAGAAGAATACATGATAGTGAATTGAAAAATATTAGTAATTTTGTTAATGGTCAAGAAGGGGCAATGAAATGTAATCAATGCAATTCATTCGCTCAATGGGGAATAGATAATTTAGGAGAAGATTTTTTAGAGAAGTATTGGGATTATAAGAAAAATATTGTTAATCCTTGGGAGATACCTAAAGCATATGATAAAAAAGTATGGATTAAATGCCAAGAGAAAGATTATCATGAAAGTTATGATATAACTCCCAATAGTTTTATAAATAATTGTAGATGTCCATATTGTAATAAAAATAGTGGAAAAATACATCCATTAGATTCATTGAGAAAATTACTAGAAGATAAAGAATTATTACATTTATGGTCTGATAAAAATATAAAATCTCCTTATAAATATTCACTTCATAGCAATCAAGATGTTTATTGGAAATGTCCTGATGGTAAACATAAAGATTATAGAAGAAAAGTTAGTATATCTAATATTTGTGATTTTCGGTGTCCTGAATGTGTAAGAGAAAGAATGGAGAGTTTTCTTCAAGAAAAAGTTAGATTATATTTAAACGAATTAGGATATATTATTTCTCATGAAAGAAATTGTAGTATTATTCCTCAAAATCCTAAATTTAAAGGAAGTCGAGGACAAATGCCATTTGATAATGAGATTGTTGAGTTAAAATTAATTATTGAAGTACATGGAATACAACATTATGAAATTTGTACATGACATAAACAAACAGCAAAACGTAATAATACTACTCCAGAATATGAATTGCATATGCAAAAAGTTAGAGACAGGTATAAACGTATCTTTGCGAAATCGCAAGGATATTTTTATTTAGAGATACCTTATTGGACAGATGATAAAGAAGAAACTTGGAACAAGTTAATAGATGACAATATAAAACAAATTCTTACAAAAGAATTAGATTTATAAAATGTAAGAGGTGATGTTTATTTGATTGTATTAAAAAATTTATTTAAAGTGAGATGATGATAATGTCAAATATTATAAATTTATCTAATGCAGGAACGATATTATCAAATATCGGTAATAAATTAATAGAAAATAAAAATCTAATGCGTTGTATTACATACGATACTCCAGATGCTTTATCACCTTCCTTACCTGATGTTCCAATACAAGAAATAATCAAATTAGTAGGTAAAGGTGACGATCCGCTAAATCAACAAAAAATTTATAAATATCCTTTTAATAATAGTATTATAGATAGTGTTCGTTCAGAACTTCGTTTCTTCATCCCTAGATTTAAACCAAATAATATTTATATTACTGGAGCAAATATAGGATTTGAGGTTATTGTTTACAATACTTTAGTAGATTTAGAGGATAATAAATTTAGATATTTAGTAATGGTTCAAGAAATTTTAAATTCATTAAATGGATTTGATTGTGGTGGTATTGGTTTATTATATTTAACACAAAATTCATCTATTAATATTATTTCTTATAATAATAATTTTTCAGGGTATTCTTTCTTCTTATCTACTAGGACGGTGTAATAATGATGATTAAAAAAACTGAGTTAGAAGAATATTTTACTTATGATAAACCTGTGCCATATAAAGAATTATTAATATATCCTGTAAGAGTGATAGATTATTTAAATTTTTTTATAAGTGTTAATTGTTTAACTTTTGAAAAAAATAAAATCCCTGATGTAAATATTATAAAAATGTCATATTTAGATTTTTTATTTTATACTTTTGATAAAGATAAAAATGGAAAAGTATATTTAATGATGTTGCTTGAAATATTCAAACTATGTTTGAATATAGACTATAAGCAAATTGAATATATTAAAGATGAAAAAGATAAATTAAATTTAATTTTCAATTTACAATATGAGAAAGAAAATAAAAAAATAACAATAGATAAAACTGATTTTGATAATATTAAAAATATAATATTACTTCAAAATATTCCTGATTATGATGATACTTATATAGATCCAAAGGTTGAAGCAGCTTTAAAAGAAGCACAAGAATTTATGAATAGAAATAAAAAGAAAATAGCCTCTTTAGAAGATCAAATTGTATGTGTGATGCTTGCTTTACACGAAACTGACGAATCTAAGATTCACAATTTAACAATAAGAAAATTTTCAAAAATACTTCAAAGGTACGATTATAAACTTCATTATGAAATATACAAACAAGCAGAGTGTTCAGGAATGGTTACTTTTAAAGAAGATATTAATCATTGGATGAGTGAATTATCTAATAGTAAATATTCTGATGTGATTGTTGATTATGGTGAATTTAAAGGGAAAATAGAAAGTGCAAAAGTTTAATATTTATTATTAATTTATTAATATAATAAGGAGGAATTTATTAATGACTATCAATAAAAAATTTGTTTGTGGTGTAGGTCGCACATTTAACTATGATTCTAATGATAATCTTTTGTGGGTAGGAAAAACACTATTAAATAATTCAATTGAAATTTCAACTGGTTCGCAGAATATAAACGCTGGTCAAGGTAATGCTCTTCAAATGGTTTATTATCACACTGGACAACTTTCACTTACACAAGAAGAACAGCAATTTAACCTTTCAATGATAGCAAAAACTTTGGGTTCTTCAATTGTAACTGGTGCTAATGTATGGGAAGAAGAAACTGTCGCTATTACAGCAAGTGCTGGAACTATTCTTGGTACTCCTATTGCTACATCATCTGGTACAATTTATGGTTGGGCAGAATTATCAAATGGCACTACTGAGAGGTTTACTTTCTCTGGCAGTGATTTTACATTAGTTGGTCAATCAAGTGGAGATGTTTGTGTTAGATATTATAAAGCAGATTCAGCAGCCAGGCAAGTTACAGTAAATGCAAATATTATTCCTTCTATTGTTAGAACAGTAGTTGAAGCACAAATGTTTTCTGGCGATCCTAATAATGTTAGCACTTCTACTCTTATTGGTAAAGTTTTAGTAGAAGTTCCTAGACTTCAATTAGATGGAACTGCCACATTAAATTTAACTACAACTGGTGTTTCTAGTACGCCAATTAAAGGAATGGCTTTAGCTTCTACTGTTGTAGGTTGTTCAAGTTCAGGTGTTTATGCTACTATTACTGAAGTATTAGATTCTGCTAATTGGTACGATAATGTAAATATTTTAGCAATTCAAGATGATACAATTGTTATATCTGCCGCTTCTCCTAGTGCTACAGTTGTAGTATGGGCAGTTCCTACAAATGGAGATGCTGCTTTTATTGCTCCTGTTGCTGATTTATCATTTTCAAGTGGAACAGTTGGTACTTGTACTATTGGACTTCATACTGGAATTATAACTAGAGTTGCTGCTGGTTCATCGGTAATTACTGTGGTAATAACAGATAAAAATACAGTAGGAACAACTGCTACAGTAACAAGTTCGTAAATATTATTAATATAATATTATGACTTGTGAATATGGATTAATAAAAAAAGATAGTATTTTTTGCAATTTGATTAGTGATAACTGTATATTCGTAAGATGGTGCTATAATAGTCAATGTATTAAAAATACTGATGGTTATATAAATTGTAAAGTTAGGAGTAAAGAAATGTCAAATAAATTAGATAAAAATGATAATATTGGTATTAATAAAGTTAATGAAGTTATTGATGATGTCAAGAAACTTGAAAACGATGATGAAAAAATTATAATGCCAATAAAATTAAAAGAAAAGATTTGTAAAATTATATGGATTAAATCAAATAAATTTGCAGTTTCTTTTAATGATTATGGAATAACTATTGATGGTAGTATAAATAATGATAAAGATGATATTAAAATTAAATATGAAGGTGAAATTGGTAAGTCTGATTTTAAAATTATATCATATGAATAAAACTCTTGACAGATTATTAAAATAAATATATAATACATATAGGGATAGATATGAACTAGCTATTCATATTGAAAAGAGTAATTCCGATACTCCTTCCCTATTTTTATTTATTTAGTTCGGAAAAATAAAATTACTACGGAGGTAATGAATTGAATAAAAAATTAGTTAATAAAAATTGTAAGCAATGTGGTAATATAATGGAGAATGTTTATCCACAAACTCAAATATGTAATTATTGTAAAAATATAAATAAAAAATTAAATATAGACAAACAAAATAAAATTAATAAAGAAAAAATGTATATTAAACATTTAAAAGAATATGCTGATAATTTTTATGAATGTACCAAAAATAATAAATATACATTAACAGTTAATGGTTTTAATAAAGTAAGTAAAATTAAATATGAAGCATATAGAAATTTTCATAAAATATCTTGGTTAGATATTATTAAATATTATAATAAATATAATGAATTATTAGAATATATCAAAGATACTATTATACTTCATATTAATGAAAATGGTAATAAAAGCATATCCTATTTTTATGAAGATAAACATGAATACATAAAAGATAATTTAATAAGAAGTATTGGAACAAAAATTATTTTAAATCTATGCGGAATAGAATATACAAGATATAATGATGAAGATTATGAACAAAATTTTATTAATATAAAAAACAAATTAGGTCATACTCCATTATTTCATGAATTTGTAGAATTAACAAATATAAGTATGAATAGTTACGTTAATAAATTTAATTTAAAAGGTAAAATATATAATAATATTATAAAATTATATTCCACTGAAAATGAATATAATAATTATTTAACAAAACAAAAAGAACATAAAAGTAAAATAGGTAAACAAACTTGTAATATAAGTAAAACACTCATATCATTAGATGATTTAGAGAATGAATTTAAGAAAGTATTTGATAAATGTTTTATAGAAACAGATAAATATCCATCAAGAAGATTATTTAATAAATTATCTAAACATGATGATAGTACATATCGTAAGAAATTAAATATGAATTGGACAAAAATATGCAAACACTATGGGTATCCTTCACAACAAGGTAAATCTATTTTTGAAAATTATGTTTTAAAGCATATTTCCAATATATTAAATGAAATATATGAACCTCAGATGAAATTTGATTGGTTAATAGGAATTAATAATTTTCCTTTATTTTGTGATGGTTATTTCCCTAAACATAATTTAATTGTGGAGGTAGATGGTAGACAACATAGAAAACCATACTCTAAATTTGGTGGAGAAGAAGCATTTAAAACATTGCAAGCAAATGATGCAGTTAAGAATAAACTAATACCTGATAATGGTATTTTATTATTAAGAATTGCTGACAATACAAATTGGTATGATGTTGAATATTTAAGAAAGAGATTAGAAGAAATTTTATCTCAAGAACTGATTAATTATAAATATTGCGCAAGTTTATAATTAATTTTTATTAAATTAATAATATAATTACAAGTGTAGATTTAGAGAATAACACCTCTCATCTATCCCTACCCTACATATTTTTTTAAAAACCAAAATCATGACAAAACTCAGCTTTGATAACAATATTCAATCCCACAAACCCTTTATTTATAAGGGTTTTTGTTTTTTGAAAATTATAATATTTAAAAAATTAATTTAATTTTGAAAATAATTATGGCTATACCTATTTAATATACAAACAATATTTAGAAAGGAGGAACAACAATGATAGGAAATTTAATGCACAGTGGTTTTACCAGTAGTCTTTCCATAGATAAAATAGGTGATGCAAATTATGACCCTTGGTATATTACACAAATCAATAACGAAATCATCAATTTCAAAGATACAAACAATCAACAATTACACCTTAACAGTCTTTTCATAGAAGCAGAAAATACACCTCTATATATCAATATCAATGGTTACATCCTTTACATTCCAGTAAATGAATCTAGAAATTGTGATTTTGAAAAAATTAGTTCTATTCAAGTTATGGGTAATTTAGGACAGAAGATTCGATGGTCAGGGCAATATTTTTAAAGAAAGGAAGTGATAATTAAATGCCTATATCCTCACCTAAAGGAAAAGGTAACGGATTATTAGATATAAAATCTAATCATATTTTTATTACTAATACTGAAAGAGATAATTATTTTATTACAAATCCTTCGGAAATTAAAGAAAATTTATATGTATATAATAATAGTAAATTACAAAAATATGAAAGTGGTCAATGGGTAGATAGAACTCCAGTTGTCCAAGGGGATAAAGGTGATATTGGTGAAAAAGGTACGTCCATTCAATCCATAACTGATATTGAAAGCAATAAAATACGTATTACTTTAGATGATGGTACTAACTATGATGTTACAAAAACTCAAGCATCTGCAAACAATATAACTGTTTCAAAAACTGATTTTACAAATCTTCTTAAAAATTTTACTGGAAATCAAACACAAGAATTATTTAATTTTATAGATGAAATAAATCAACTTCCTAATGGAGAATTTTATTTTGGTGAAATAAATACGGAAAACTCATGGAAAATAATTAAAGAAAATTCTAATCTAAATTTTTATAGATATGATTTATATAACAATCAATATAATAAAATTGCTTCTTTTGGTACTTCTGTTGAATCAGATAAATTTATATTAACTGAATGGCAAGGTAAAATTTTAGGAACAAAAGCAGATGGAACTATGAGAACATTATTAAAAACAAGTGTTGATAAAGACGGCGTAATTATTGGCAATAAAATTGGTAGAGTGGGTTTAGTTCATGGTAGTAGATTATTTTCAATGTATCCTACTGGAATATCAAGTGATTTTAAAATGAATAATTGTACGGATGCTGAAGGAACTGCTAATGCACAAACTATATCAAATTTTTCTACTTATTTTAAAGCAACAATAGATGGTTTCTATTCTGGGTTCAAAAATTTAGATATTATAGAAGCACCTGAAGGAACAACTGCTAGATTTTGGGCAACTTCAGAAGATAAAGAAGATATTATTGTTGAAAGTTGCAGTTATATGGGTTTCACCAAAGGATTAGGAAAAAATATTATAATAGGATTAAATGATTTATTGTTAGATGAACCATTCCCTATTGATAAGGATACTGCGGTTTATTTTAATTTAGAATTTAGCAATCCTGTGAAACTAAAAGGTTCCATTGTTGATAATGGAATTATTGATGATCCAAAGTTTTATCCAATGTGTGATGTAATTAAAGAAACAGCAAATATGGAAGATTTAGCAACACAGGATTGGTCTATAAATAAATTTATCGGTAGTTCTTCTCTTACATCTAATAGCGAGGAAACATTTGCTACTTCTAAAGCAGTAAAAATTCTTAATGATAATCAAAGAGCATTGGTAAGTGGTAGGACTCCTCCTATTTTTATTTCTGTTGAAGACTTTAATGCTTTAACTTCAGGATTAGCAGCAGAACAATATATTCTTACAAATTCTGGTCTATTAGTAGGTAGAGAATCAGATGGGATGTATTATAAAGATAGTACAATTATTATTAAAGCTGATTTTACTGCAAGAACAATTATAGCAGATGATTATACTGTCAATAATTCAGGTGGTTCTAGTGCTACAGATATTTTATTTATAACAAATGTAATAACACCTGATATTGGTAAAAATGTTAGTGTAACAAAGAATATATATCCAGCAGATGAATCAGTTCAAACTATTACAACTGATGCAACTAATGTGACAGTAACTGTATTATGGATATTTAATAAAGATTCTATATGCCCAATACCTACAGTAAATGGTGTTTCTGTATCTAATATATCTTCTAGAAATGGTAGTGTATATACTGGCACAGCGACAATCGATATAACCGAAGCAACAAATATTACTGCTACATTAGGTACAACAAGTTATATGATTGGTTTAACCAAAGAAACTCCTCCTGTAATTCAATCTGTAACTTTTGGAGATTACCCTATTAATCAAGCATCCGTAAAGGAAAATGATACTATGGAAATTACTATAACTGCTGATAAATCATTTAATCAAGTAATTGTAGATAATTTTGAATTAGCAAAATCAAAAATTCAAAATGTAACTGAGGGAACGAGTGCTACTATTTCTATATCTTGTGCTAATAGGGGATTAACTACTACAACAATTCAAAAAGTAAGAGTTATGGTTGTTTCACCTACTGGAAGTTCTAGTGGTTCTTATACAAGTAGTACAGGAATTATGATGAATAATAGTGTTCCTAGTTTGACTATTGGTACTAAAACATATCCTGATGGACAAGAAGCATTGAAGGGAACAGAAAGTTGTACTGTAAATTTTACAACAAATAATGCAGATGTAGTAACACCAACAAGTCCAAATGGACAATTAACTATAGGTACTCAAACAGCGACTAGTCTTATAGTGAATAGATTATCAGGAGATTATAATGATTCAACGACAAACCTAAGTTTTGCTTTAAAATTTAATGAAAATCAAGCTACAGCAACAGTTACAACAATTATAAATATTGCCAATATTGCCCCTTTATTAAATTCCGCTACATCAACTCAAGTACGTTCAGGTGTGGGTGATGTAAGTATTCCTTGCACTTATGATCAGAAAATAAAAATTACAAGTGTAACTATAGGTGCTAATAAAGGAACTTTAAATTCAGCAACTTCAACTTCCACATATTCAACAACATATACAGGATTAATTTCTGCAAGTGATATGGATGATCATAGTTTATCTAATGTAAATATGACAATAGAGATTGTTGGCATGTCAGGTTTAACTGCAACAGTAAATCGTCAATATTTTATTAAAGGTTTTGGTAATAAAGTTTTGACATACACATTCCCTGAGTACGAGAAATCTATTGGAACAACAGTTGTCGATCCATTTTCTGTAGTATGCTCTGGTACATTAAATGTGACAAATCCTGTGACTGTTGCTACAATATATGATTCTAGTGGGAACCTTGATGATGTAAGAGAATTTGGTTTGATAAATAGTAATACGACATTAAAATTATCAGGAAAATTAACAGATTTTTATTATGATACTGGTGTAACAGTAACCATAAATATTTCTGAGAATTAATAGGAGGTGGAAAATATGGCAACTCAATTGGAAGATTTTGTATATGGTCAATGGGGTAAAAAGGTGGATTTTTATGAGTTTGCAGGTAGTCCACCTGTTGGCTTACAACCATCAAAAGAAGCATTTGGATATGATACAATTAATAATAAATGGTATCAATGGGATAAAACAAATTGGAACGAATTAGGCTCTGGAGGAGGGTTAACGACTGTTAGTAAAAATAGTTCATTTACCGCATCTAAAAATAATTTTTATTTAGTTAATACTTCAAGTAGTGCCATAACGATAACTCCTCCTAATGTTTCTTTAATAGGAGATATTTTTGAAGTTATGGACGTAAAAGGAACATCAAGCACAAACAATATAATAATTACATTTACAAGTATACCTGTAAAATTAGAATCTGCGTCCGATGACTTTATTTTTAATGATAATATAAAAAATTATTTCCGTTTTGTTTATAGTGGCGATACAACTATTGGTTGGCATGTCATTGATTTAAGTGGAACATCTGGAATAGATAATTTATATTCAGTTGATGGTAGTATAGGTGTAGGTGGAGATCCTAATGCTAATGCTATATTGGATTTGCAATCTACAACAAAAGGGTTTTTACCTCCACGTTTATCATCTGTTCAACGTAATGCGATATCTAGTCCTGCTAATGGGTTAATGGTTTATGATTCAGACTTACAGTGTTTGATGATCTATTTAGTTGATAATTGGGTTCAAATTTAATATGGAGGTAATAAATTATGGCATTTCCTTTAAGTCCAGTAAATAATCAAATACATTTAAATAATGGAGTAACTTACCAATTTAATACTACAAGTAATGCATGGTTAAAAACAAATAAAATAACAACACTTGAAATAATGACCGAATTAGAAAGAAATGCGATAACTCCAAGTGAAAATCATATAATTAAACAATCAGATGGTTATTATGTGTATATATCGGGAAATTGGACGAAACTTGGAACGTCTAGTGAAACTACAGGTGTAACAGATGTATTAACATCTTATAATAGAACAGTTATTTTAGATGCATTTGATAATTCTAATCCTGCTACATTATCAGGTAATGTTACTGGATTAGGAGTTACTACAAGCAATAGTAATACTAGTGCAACAGGTTATATAAGTGATAATAAAATACATATTCCTCCTCAATATAGTTCATCTATTTCTTATTTAAATAATCAACCAGGATATATCTTTTACGGTGGTACTGGAGCAAACGGAATGAGATTAACAGGATTGCCTATGAGTTCTATTGGTATTACAGTAATGATGCCTTTATATATACCATCTACTACATCTGTTTATTCAAGTCCTTGGAGAATGTCATTTTCAGATGGTACAAATGATAGTGACATTGGATTTACTTTTATAAGTCCTAATACTATTGAGCAATTTCATTTAATGTCAAATTCAAATACTCCACAGTATGCAGCTAAAACAAATTCATTTTATATTAGCACAATAGTTGTAACACCTACACAAACTACAATATATAGGAATAAAACATTATTTGCTCAATTTAGTTACACGAGAAATAATTTTACTTCAAACACTAATATGTTTATTGGTTTTGGAAGATGGTCAAATCAATTTTTAACTGGATATATTGGGAAAACATTCATATATTATGGTGCATTAAATCAAACAGCAATTAACTCACAAATAGATGCTATGTCAACTGGATATAATTATATATTTAGTTAAATATGATTTGTGGTACATAAAATATATAAATTAAGAGTAGTTATATAGGCAAACAAACATCTCTCTTACTCTTTTGTTTTTCACAATAATCCTTAAAGAAAGTGAGGTTGAATATATATTGGGAAATCGTTTGGCTAGTCAATATAAAGTTAGTACTGGAACAACACCATCAATGACAACACAGAGTATGACTACATCAGGAAATATTTTAACTTGGAATAGTGTTGTGACTATTGATTGTAGTAGTGGTAGTATAACAGCTACACTTCCCTCCTCAATAGAAACAAATAAAACATATACAATTACAATAAAACGTATTGATAATACAAATAATTTTTGTAAAATTGTTCCTATATCTGGTGAAAAAATTGATGGGATTACAAATAATTCAATTTATATATACTCTCAAAATGATAGTATAGTTTTAACATCAATGGTTGGAGATTCAAAGATTACCGCAGACAACCGTAGTGGTGTTGGTTCTTCAATGAGTTATTTAAAGGCTAGAACATCTACTGCAACAAGTGTTGCGAATAATGCAAATTTTATATTTAATACAATAGAAAGTCAATATGGTACTGGAATATCTTTAAATACTACAAATGGACAAATTACATTAAAGGGTGGGTGTACCTACAAACTAACTGCATCAGGTTCATATTCGGTTACTGGTTGGTGGCGAACGCAATGGTTTGAAAATAATGTAGCATTAGTAGGTAGCAAATCACAAGCAGAAGGAAATCTTAATGGTGCAGATTTAACTAATATAATAGTTGTATCTCCTTCTGCTGATGCCGTTTATGAATATCGTAATATAACAGGGTCTACTTTGACATTTGGTGAGTCTGGTACTGCCCTGTATCCGTGGTTATATATTGAAGAAATATCTAGGCAGACTGTGATTGTTAATACTGTAGATTATTTATTTACTAAATTAGGTACTAGTCAATCAAATATAACAAATACAGATATAAAATGGGCTGGTGGTACTATTGTTGGCAATATTCCTCTTGATACTAACAATGGGTATATATCATTAATTGCTGGTAAAACTTATAAACTTACTGCACGAATTGCCATTGCTGGTGTTGGTTTAGGTGGATGGAGTTTTGGCAGTTGGGTAGATGCTACAACTAATATGGAATTAACAGGTATCGCAGTAACTAAAGCAAGTAATCCAACATCAAGTTCAACCCCTAGCAATGACCCTAACATATCAACTGTAATTTATACTCCCATATTAAATCAAACAGTTAAATATAGATTAACAAATACAAATGGCACAGGCAATATTATTGACCCAAGTTATGTAGAGGTTTTACAAATTGGTTCAACAGCACAAACAAGTGTACCTTCATCTCTAATTGATACTTCTAATGGTATTACGATTAATGGTTACACAAAACTTGGTTCTGATGCTCCTGCTATTAAAATAAAAAAAATTACTGGTACAACAGCGAGCACCGAGGGAGGAACTACGTCGATTAATCATGGATTAAACTCGTCTAAGATAATATCAGTCGTTGTAATAATAGAATATACAACTAGTCGATTTATTCATACTTCTTATACATTTGCAACAGGTTATCAAGTTGATTGGGAACTGAGTACAACACAGATAAGTATATTGAATCATCCAACAAACTCTGAGAACGTAAGGTCTAAACCGTTTCGTGTTCTTATCACTTATGAAACATAATATATAAATATCCCAACTAAATGCGTGTTCTATTTTAATAAGAAAAATCATGGCAAATTGTTAGATTTGTAATTAAATAATAAAAATAACATTATAATAATAAAAAGGAGGTAGTAAGATGTGAGTAATTTTGGTTTTAAAAATAATAATATCAATGTTGCTAATGTTGTTGAAACACAACTAAAGGGTAGTATACCGTCATATCCTTGGCTGGATGGTACAGCAGAACCCACTCCAGCAGACCCAACTAAATTCGCGTGGGGTATTAAATTTAATGCCTCTACAGGAGTAGTAACCGTATATGGCTGGACTGGTTCCGCATGGGTGGGGGTGGTCTAATTGGAGCAGTATTTATTAGCTAAACAATATGCAGATACAGCCAAAAGGGATAAATCTGTAAAACTGGAACAAGCAGACTTATCTGAAACATTGCAAACTCAAATAGCTGGAACTGCTGGGTTACTGTCTATTCCTCAAGATAATTCGATATATCCTAATAAATTTAATGTTATCGAACTTGGAGCAAACTTAATTGATTTAAATGATTGTACGAGTGGTTATTATGTAAGCGATACCACTGGTGAATTAGTTGCTTCTGCATCATATTTAGCGACAAATTATATTCAAGCAACAGCAAATATAACATATTTTGCATCTAATAGTCGGAGGGCTGCATTTTATGATGCAAACAAACTGTTTATATCTGGTTTTAATGGTTATTCTGGTGTAGCCCCTGCAAATGCGTCATTTATTAGAATAAGTGTGCTTATCTCATCAAAAGATACTGAAATGCTTAGTGAAACAGCAAAACTCACAACTTATACACCGTTTAGTGCAAAGATACCTTGGCTTAGAGTTGAAAAGGATAATATAAAATCAATACCACAAATATCCTCGTATGATATTTCGCAAGCACAAAGAAATGTTAATTTATTTGATAAAAATAGTGTAACGGATGGATATTACATTGATGTTACTAATGGATTATTAGTTGCTAATGCTACTTATACAGTTAGTGATTTTATCCCAGCAAAGGAAAATACTAATTATACTGTTTCATATCAGTATCGATATGGTTGTTATGATAAAGACAAGAGATTTATATCAGGTGCTATTTTAAGTGTTGCGTCTTTTACTACTCCAGCTAATACAGTATTTATTAGAGTGACAGCCACTATCACAAACAAAGGGGTTTATATGATTGTTGAAGGTAACACATTGCCGACAGCATATGTCTCATTTGGTGTAAGTGTGCCGTGGTTAAATGGTGTAAAGTCAAAATATCATGGTAAAAAAATGGTGTGTTTCGGTGATAGTATTACCTACAGCGGATATCCTGCCATAGTAGAGCAGGATACAGGTATAACTGTTATAAATCAAGGGTATTCAAGTGCAAGGGTAGTGCCAACGGGTGACGCGGGGGATGAGGTAAAAGACAAATTTTCCTTGACTGCACTTGTTGATTCGATTATTAGCGGTGTATGGACAAATCAAGATATTATTTATAGCACTACAGGATACGAAACACAAGCGGCACAATTGGACGTATTAAAAACGATTGATTTTAATACTGTTGATTTTATTTCTTTATCAGATGGAACTAATGATTGGGCGAGTAGTACGTCAATTGTTGACAATGAATTAGACCCTTTAGATGTGGCTAATGTTATTGGTGGTTTGAGGTATGTAGTTAAAAAATTCCTGGATAACTACCCACACTTAAAATTCCTGATTATGACACCTATTTACCGTTTCCATGTTGATGTTGATGGCACAACAATAATAGAGGATTCTGATACTTGGGTTAATTCCGCTGGGTATAAAATACCTGATATAGTAAGTGCTTATAAGATCTTAGGGCAGGAGTTGAAATTTCCTGTCGTTGATATGTATAACGAACTTGGAATTAATAAGTACAACCGTATCTATTATTTTGGCCCTACTTACGATGGCGTGCATCCTAATGGCCTTGGCGAAGCATTAATGGGGCATAAATTGGCTGGAACTTTATTGACATATTAATCTAACCACCAATCGTGGTCTTAATATGTTTAGATAACTTTTCCAAGTAAGGAAAATAATCAGTATAGAGGATAATGAAATATTGTTTATGGGATATTTAAAAGATGGTGGAAGACCAAGGGGTATAAAGTTATCCAGATACCCAACTAAAATTTAACCAATTAATGAAGGTGCGTTAGTTGGATAGTTGAGTTGAGTAGTAGATAATTGAATATTTTAATAATTGCATATCTATCCATTTATATTAAAATTTATAATAGCAATATAATATAAATATAACTAAATAGAAGAAATATTATAATATTAAACTCTAATATTACCTACCTAGTTATATTTATATTTTTTTATATTTTTAACATAAATACGTTTCTGTGATGATTTAATTTATATTATTTTCTATTATCTATTTAATACTTTCTAATTTCTTCTCCCTATGTTCTTTAAAATACCTTCTACATTCAGTGCAATAACTAATTTTATCTTTTGTTCTATGCTTACTAACCGGAAAATCCATTTGTTTTCCACATTGAGGACATCTACCAGATAATTTTCGGTGCAATCTATATTTTCTTTGTTTCATAACATCTTTATGTTTTGTACAACAAAATTTTTGTTTAGTTGTATTTGGGACAAAAGATTTTCCACAAAATAGACATTGTTTAAGGTTGTTATTATCAGAATTATTATCAGATTTATCAGACATGATATTTGTCCTTTCTTTGTGAATGTAAAAGGAACTGAAACATTAAATAATAAAAAATTCTGCTAAATAATATTTTGATATTAATAGCAGAATTTTTTATTTAATTAGCCAGGTTGATTTAAATGTTTGTTAACAAATGTTAACAAATAGTGTAAATATGTTTCAATTCCCTACGGGAAGTATTTGCAACCTGCTAAAGTTAAATGTAAGTATATATTATTTTAAGAATTTGTCAAGTGTTTTAATGTTAAATTAATAATTTTAGATTAGAAATAACCACCTTACATTCTTAGGATGGTTATTTTTGTTTTAAATAATTATTAAAAATAAATTTAAGGAGTGTTTATATGGCAAAATCCAAGTTTAATGTAAATACATCAAAGAAAGCCAAAGAAAAAAGAACATTAAACGGACACACTTTTTCTTCAGATTTAGAATATAAATTTTATGTTTATCTTTTATCTCAGCAAGAACAAGGTATAGTTAAAGATATAAAATTACAACCAAAGTTTTTATTGCAAGAAAAATATGAGAAATACGGTAAAACAATATTGCCAATTTATTATGTTGCAGATTTTTTAGTTGAATATACAGATGGTAATATTGTAATATTTGACACTAAAGGTATGAGTACTCCTGATTTCAAATTAAAGAGAAAGATGTTCGATTATAAATATCCTGATAAAGTTTTAAGAGTAATAAATTATAGTAAAATTGATGGCAATGATGAAAATAAAGGATGGTGTGATATAGAGGTTATTGAAAGAGGCAGAAAGGAAAGGAAGAAAGCAAAGGAAAAGTTAAAAAATAATTTAAGTAGTGATTAAATTGTAAATATAATTTTACAAACATAACAAATAATAAAAATATAAAAAATAAAAACGGAGGTATCCCTATTATGGCAAAAACAAACAAACAATTAACTTCTTCTATTCTTCTTCAGGAGCAGTCAAAATTATTCACTCAGAAAAAAGTATTTATCCATATCAACAAAAAAGATTATGATGTATTAGTGGATCAGAAGTTTCTACCTACCAAACTAAATGCATTAATTATGGAGTCTATTAGTAATTATGATAATTTAAAAGAATTAGATGAATCAGTTAAAATTAGTTATCTAATGTTCTTAGCAATAAAGACATTTACAGATATCCAAATTGCTAAAACTGATGATTTTAAAACTCAAATTAGTGTGTTAAATGCAATGTTGAATCTAGAAATTTTTGACAAGATAGTTAGTGAATTTCCAGAAAGTGAATTAGAAAAAATTAATGAGTATATGCTTAAATTTAATGATAAAATTGATCAATTTATAAATGATGGGAAAAGTATTGAGTATTTGAAGGAAGTTTTTGGTGGTGTTGGATTAGTGGATGTTAAAGGTGGTGAAGTTGTAGATATTGTTTCTGATAAAACAGATGAAATTGTGACAGATGAAGTGGATGAAGTAGTTAATAAGATTGAAATTACGGAATAATAAAATAAATAATAGTAAAATAATAGTAAAATAATAATATATTTTCATAGATTAAAGACACTTTGTATTTTTAAGAAGTGTCTTTTCTTGTGTGAAGATATTATTCAATGGACTTTATAATTAGCTACTATAACGACAAGAAGTGCCTCTCCTCTCTTCTGCCATTGAATATTTAATTAAATAAAAGGATGAGAAAATAAAAATAAAATTATAAGGAGGAATTGTTAAAATGGAAAATGAAAGTAAATTGATGGAGTTTGAAAAAGAATTTGGTTTAACAGTAAACGAAGAAGGGAAAGTAGTAACTAGTAGTTTAAAAGTTGCAGAATATTATAGGAAAGAACATAAAGATGTGTTAAAGAAAATAAGGGGATTTATTCAGTTGATACCAGAGATAGTTAACGAGGGAAATTTTTCGCCCGTTGAATATTTAGACGCAAAAGGTGAAAAACGTCCAATGTTTATGATGAATCGTCAGGGATTCTCACTACTTGTTAACAAATTTACTGGTGATGAAGCTACTTTATTTACATATAAATATACTAAAGCATTTGAAGATATGATGGAAGAATTAGAGCATAGACGTGAACAAAGTCTAAATACAGTTAAGGCATTAAACGAAAAGGATGAAAAACTACAACGTAAAAAATTATTGGATTCTTATTTTGGTAAACGAAAAACTGTTAAAACTTTTAAATTTTGTGAATATGAAGAGTTTACTAATCTTTTATCATTATTTGAAGAATACATATTGCAAATTAGAGATGCAGATATAAAGAGAATTGAATATAATAGATTCATTGATGGATTAACTCAAAATAGAAATTCAATACCGCCAACAGATAAAATGTACATGCCTAAGACAAGCACCTACTCATATTATATTCATGAATTTACAAGAAAGAAAGGTTCTAGTGAAAATAAAAGTTATGGGCAACGTCTTAGATATAAAGATGGAATAATTAAGGATCAACAAAATAAATTATCTACATTAAATCCTTCTATTGATGAATATATGTGTTTAAATGTGCATGGTTTATCTAATAATAAACTTTATGAAACAGTTAAAAATAATTATACAGGAAAAGATATTGTTGTAAAGACATATCAATATAAAAAATGGTTAGAAGAATTTCCTTATGATCAACTAATTTCAAAAGAAGAATTGAATGTTGATTGGGATAGACCTATTATGCTGTTTTATAAATTTGATTGTAAGAAAGTGTATGACGTAAATAATCTTGAAAAAAGTGCAACTGACACCATTTTAACTAAATTTTATGGAGAAAATGATAATATTGTTGACAAGACAATTATTGAAAGAAATTTAGATATAGAAGATTTTAGGGGCGGTAAAATTTATATTTGTATCAAAAATGTTGATTAATTTACTAACAATATAATTAATTATCAAGTGTAGAGTGTAATTATATTAATTATATCATACCACTCTACACTAAATAAAATAAAATATTCTACAGAATATAAAAATAAATATGTTGACATATGTATTGTAATGAATTATAATAACATCAGAACAAACAAAATAATAAAATAACTACTATTATAAAACAATACAATAAGGAGATGATTATTATTTGATTGAACTAAACAAAATCTACAAAATGGATAATCTAGAATTACTTAATGAATTACCTAACAATTACATAGATCTCATCTACTCTGATATTCTTTTCAACACAGGAAGAAAATTTAAAGACTACAATGATAATCTAGGTACTCCACAACAAGCAATAGAATGGTATAGACCAAGAATTGAAGGAATGTATAGAGTATTAAAAGATACTGGAAGTATTTATTTACATATGGATTACAGATTGGTACATTATATGAAGGTATTAATGGATGAAATATTCGGATTTGATAATTTTAGGAATGAGATTGTTTGGAAGAGAAGCAATGGTCATAATTTATCTAAAAAAGAATTTATTAATATAATTGATTATATATTAAAATATAGTAAAAGCAATAATTATATACATAATATTTTATATGATAAATTATCAGATTTAGAAATAAAAAATAAATTTCCTTATTTAGAAATAGAAACTGGTAGATATTACAATACAGATAAACTTGAAAAATCATCTAATAGTTATAATAAAAATGAAATTAGAATTATTAACAATAAAAAATTTAAAACTACTTTAGGTTGGGTATGGACTCAAAAAGAATTAGATATAAGATTATTAAATAATAAACATTTAATATATATTACTAAAAACAATAAACCAAGATATAAAAATTATGCAGACGAATATAAAGGCAAACTTATAAATAATATTTGGGATGACATCAATAATATTTCTAATTCAAAAGAAAGAATTGGATATGACACTCAAAAACCAAAATTATTGCTTGAAAGAATAATTAAATCATCTTCTAATGAAAATGACATAGTATTAGATTTATTTTGTGGTAGTGGTACTACAATGGTAGCAGCAAAAGAATTGGGTAGGAAGTTTATTGGTTGTGATATTAGTGAAAGAGCAATTGAGATTAGTGAGAAAAGGTTAATGGAAGTTGAAATTGATGGTAGTGAAGGTAAGGTTAGTGAATGTGTTGGTTAATTGATTAGATTAATAATATAAATAATTATATACACTCCCTCACCTTCATATCTATAAATCCTTATAAATAGGGAGTGTATTTGCTAAAGTGAAAATCTTTCACACTAACTGATAAGTGTAAATTAATTTTAAGTAAAATATTTTATCTTTCAAAGCAATTTTGTATTTATCTACTGCAATAAATCATATACCCAAAATAAGTGTAATAATAGTATACTAATATATAACAAGAAAACAATAATAATATAATAAGAGTATAATAAGTATTGTATATTTCATTAAAATGAAATATTAAAAATTTTACTTATATTTTTATTATATTATATAAAAAGGAGGAAGTCTATGTCAGATAATTATAATATGTTACCTAATAATTCTGTTCAAACTATAGAAAATAATGATTTAATTAAAGATAGTTTTGTTCA
>Ga0209728_1000759_pt1 | contig 23237 bp, 59 predicted proteins | sample RifGroD1_FD_183997 | JGI IMG/M metagenome (GOLD analysis project Ga0209728, IMG submission 183997) | Groundwater microbial communities from Rifle, Colorado, USA - Groundwater D1 (SPAdes) (version 2) | ecosystem: Environmental > Aquatic > Deep subsurface > Groundwater | place: Rifle, Colorado... | reverse complement strand
CCAAAACCTGCAAGTAAGACAACTGCTGATACTCCAACTGCAATTAAACCTTTAGTGAATTTATTCATTGTTAAAATATCTCCGATTTCAAAATTATTTCTCATTATTTTTAATCTCCTCTTTAATTTTATTTTCCACTTGTTCAACTTTCTGACCTATTTTTGAGTATAGTGGTATTGCTAAGAATAATAGTAATACTACTATAGCAATAATAAATATTACAAACATGTATATCATCACCACCTTTCATTATCCCATAAGTACTACAACTTAAAGGAAATTAATCGCATCCTCCACAATCACAACTTCCTGAATCACATCCACCAGAGTCATAAGAACTATGAGAATCATGTGAACTACTATGAGAACTGCTTCCATAATCATGATATATAGGATAAAAATCATCATCATATGTATTATGGTTACGAGTAGTATTTGAACTTCTTGAAGGAGTTTGAGTTTTCTTTGTAGTTGATGAAGTAATTGGTGTAGTTTTAACATCTGTATTAACTTTGGTAAATTGAATTCTTTCTTGTGCTGGTCGAGTATATGGAACGATAATTTCTTTTTCTGATTTCTTGCTTATAGTGTTTTTAGAGTTAATTATATAATACCATGCTCCTAATCCACCTAGAGCAACAAAGCCAGTAATTACACCTATAGACATTGACATAAATTCACCCTCCTTTTTATTTAATTTCAGTAACATAATTTATTTGCTCAATCTCTAAATTGCCATCATAGTAATCAGTAGCGTTGTCTGATACCATTTCTTTAGCTTTTTGAATAGCAGTTACTTCATCAAATGCTTCAACTTCTAAACTTGCACAATATCCAACTGCCATTTCGACTACAAACTTTTTCATATTTTATACCCCCTTCCCAATACCTATAGATTCTTAATTTTAAAGTAGTTGTGTCTCAACCATTCTTCCCAACCATGATTGTATTGAATTATACAATTTTCGCATTTCTTGATATTGGTCAAATCCATCTTCAGGTTCATCTTTAATAATTGAATTCAATTCTAATAGTAAGTCATGAAGTTCTCCGTCGGATATATTCATAGATATTTTATAAATTGTTTCAATATATCCTTCCAATTTTACCTTCCTTTCTGACCCTTTAAAAAGAGTCATTTATTTGTCTAAAATAGTTAACGTTGGTATTATATTCACAATCTTGTCTAACAATTCTTCTTTTAATATTTCAGTAATTTTACTCAAAATATCAGGAATATCTTCAGCATCAGATTCAAAAGTTAATTTATACTCAAATTTGTTCATATAGTTATCACCTCTACCTTCCCATATACTTTCTTCGCTTCTTTTGCTTTTTATAAACACAATCAATTATGTATCCTCTTATACCTTGTTCTTTTGCTTTAGCTTTTCTTATAACTTCTTTATCTGCTTCTTTCTTAAGATATGCGATAATCATTTCAGCCATTAAACTACCTCAATATAATAAATACTATTATATGTATAAATTATATATTGCTTTTCATGAATATCAACATTAGTAACTCTGGATGTAGTAATTGGCCCTTTATCAGTCAATAACACTATACTCCTACCTATTAGAATATCTTCTCCAAACTCAACTTTCAAACCAATAAAATTACCATGCTTATCATTACCTAATGAATCAGTAACTTTTCTAATAACTCCCTTTACAGTTAAAACTTTGCCATTGATTACATTCCCTTCATCGTCAACATAAATCCTATATAATGGAGTTCCATTAATTCCATACCAACTGCCATTAAGATTTTCTCTTTCTTCTAAAGTTAATGACCTGCAATCTGACTTGTTAAATTTTACATTAATAAATCCATAACCTTCTTCAAAACTTCCTATGTAATAATTTTCATCTTCTGAATGGATTCTAATCTTATCATCGATATCTCGACCGATATTACCTAGTTTATGTATCGCAGGACTATTTGCTTTAAGCATCATGATTTTATTCATATTTCCCAATTGTTTTTCTTCCCTTCTATATTATATATTTATTTTTACATTTAGTCAAGTTTAAATTCTCTTGCATTATTATCAATTCCTAATTGCTCATTGAGTTTGTTGTATTTCTTCATGTCTTTTTCAAACCAAGAGGTATCTGTTTCGATATAATTCTTTAACCACAAGACACAACCTTCGCTTACAAGAAATGTCAAACACCCGTAGAGACACAATTCCTGAGAACCTAATTTTACTTTCTTTGAGAGATGATAATTTCTGGTGAGTTTTCGCTGAACCATCTCGTATGTAAGCAGTTTATTACCTTTTACTTTATTGGTATAACAATCATAAACTTTATCATGTAAATTTAGTAGTTCCATATGTTTAATACCCCTTAACTTTATTTATTTAAGACTTATATGTTTCTAGAATATGTTGAACTAAAATATTTATGTCTTGATTAAGTCTTTCTTTACGATTTGATAAATCCTTTTCTAAATTCCATGTATCATATTCGTCTGTTTCATGATATTTAGTATAGTTGTAACCATCTATTCGATTACCAATATCTTCTAATAGTTTAAATAGAAGCGTGTCGCTTTTAACAAAATCTAACATCTTATTCTCTCCTTCACTTAAATAATTCGTTTATTAGAAAAATCTACTCTGGTTTTTTCATAAACCATCGTACAAAAAACAATGTGTCTCTATATTTTCTTCTATAATCTTCAATCTTTTCTCTTCGAGCATAATCTTTATTATATTTTTCTAAATCAATTAAATATTTGTCTCTCTTCTTGATTGCTTCTTTAAGTGATTCATCTGTCTCTTCTTTTGTGCTTAAAACAACATCAGTCAAATAAACCATTACATTATCTGTTCCACGCAATGCTTTTTCAATATTTATAATTTTGTCTTCTTTTACCAAGTAAAATTGATCATGCATACTAAGAGGTGGTTTATCTAATTCTGTTTCTAAAATAGTTTCAAAGCTTTCAATTTCATCAACTATTAAAATATATGGAATTTTATTATACTGATAACTGGAATAATTTTCAAACTTATATACCTTTTGAATGTTCTTGCCTTTGAAAATACTTTTCATTTTTATTCCTTCTTCCTTCTTCCTAATTTATTTATCCAATCAATCTCTCATTGATTCTCTGAATATCTTCAATAATTCTCACATTTAAATACTTCTTATGGATGTTAAACTCTGATGAACAAGATGTGTATTCTAAATCTTCTTCTGCTATTAAATAACCACTTTCATCTAACAATAATCCACCAATTAAACATAACCCTTTCTCACCGACAGTAAGACCTCTAAGATATAATTTGTCACCCAACATTTCTTCTCCAACAATAATAATGTCACAATTTAATTCTTTTTGCATGTAATCTTTTGTTGACCATTGCTGATATGTTTTACTATCTTTCTTTAGTTTGAAGATGTTGAACTCAATATTCATTAATTATTTTCCTCCATTCGCTCTCTTAACCACTCACCAATTTCTTTACAATATTTGTTCTGATTACCTTGACATTCCCTAATTAATTCACATGAACAGCAATCAAGTTTTACAAATGCTTCTTTAATAATTTGAAAATGCTTATGTGTTAATTTCATTTTGTACACCAATTATTCTTTCTCTTATTATTTCTAATTGATAGAAAAAGAACAATCCCAAGACCAACTAAGATTTTTGCTTGAATTGATGCCCAAACATAATTTCCAGTAAAATAATTATATGTAGCTCCGAATGTCATTAATCCTGCTCCAATTACTAAAAATAAATTAGTCTTTTTCATAGTAAAACCTTCTTTCTTTTTAAATTTATTTATTTTTACTCCTTGGAAATGAAACATTTAAAGGATCAATTAAAGTTCTTCTTCGATCTCAATTATATTACCATATGTAGTCCCTACAGTGTCATAAATATCTTCCCAATCTCCGTCATTAACTTTCTTTTTTGCTTCTTCGATGTTCTCTGCCAACACATATCCTTTTCCAATACTACTCTCTTCAATGGTAAAATAGAATGTTTTCATTTTATAAATTACTCCTTTCACTTTAAAGTACGATAAATCTAATTTTTCATAGTATCAGTCTTCGTCTAATTCATCTTTATCAGAACTTTTTAGATTCTTAATATTTAACCAATCACAATACTTTTGACATTCTTCTTGAGTTTTAAAACCAATTTTTGTATCATATTTCTTATCTTCGTGCAATTTTTTAATACTTTCATTAAATTCATCTACAATCTGACAAAGTTTAAATTCATTATAACTATAATCATCTCTATGACTAGAATCTTTTGACGGAATATAAGTTTTTGATATATAAAATTTTCTTTCTGATTGATATCGACTATCTCTTTTATTGAATTTAATCATAGATAACTCTGATGCTTCTGGTACAAATATATGTATTAAATTACTGCAATCACAATTTGTTTCTGTTGTTTTTCCACCAGGAAATACAGCAACTAGTTTTCGATTTTCATTACACAGCGAACATTTTTCTTGCTTAAACCCCTTATTATCAGCAAACCATACTTCAACTTTATCCATGTAATCTTTTAAAGTATCCCCTATGTTACTTTATGTTACTTTGATAGAATTCTCTTTCTACTTCTCTTTTAAGATTCTCTGCTTTGTATTTTAAATCTCTTTCTTTGCTACTAATTTCAGATTCTCGTTTTCTATATTCTTCATTTTTGTTTTTAAGGTCATTGTTTTCTTTGTTGAGTCGTTCAATTTCTTCACGAATATTAGGTAATAAATGTTCTCTAATCTTATCTTTAAACTCTTCAACTAATTGGTCTACTTCGCTTGGTTCATAATAATCTTCGAAGTCATCATTGTACATTTATTTTATTCTCTCCTTTCTAAATTATTATTTATTTTCTTCAATGTCTTTAAGTAATCTAATAAAATGAGTATTAATCTTTTCATCGGCAATTGAACAACTTTTGATTACTTGCATTAGTTCAGTGTTGGCTAAACTAATTCCTCTTTTATTATATTCGTTTAATGCATTATAGATTGAATACATTCCTTGAGCCACGCCATATGTATAATATTTATATTCTGATGTTGTTTGAAATAACTCATCGTGAATTTTCTTTGATTCTGGTTCTTTGTACTTTTTAAGGTCATCTAACCAACTCATAATTCTTCCTCCTTCGAAATCGACTACTTATTCTTATTCAGACCTAATCACTGTATCCTGTTTAAAACTTGAATATACATCACTATAAAGATACTTTCCAATCAAATCTTCTTTGCTTTTAATTTTAAAATCTGCGTTAAATTTATAATTATCATAAATAGTATGCCTTGTAACACGATTATTTGTTTCATCAATTAATATCAAACAACTTCCGTACTCATCCGCAGATACATCAATAATTTTGAACTTTACTGGTTTCTCAGTAATTTCTGCTCCACAACCAGTAAGTGCTACTGATAAAATTAATGTCCCAATAAGTAAACTTATTTTCTTCACAATTCTCACCTCCTATAAAAGAAACCTTTTAGTTATTTATGTATTTGGTATATTTATATAATAACATGAGCATATTACTTTGTCAAATAATTATTTCTTTCTTTACACCGACTCCTTCATTAATTTTCTTCCCTAATTTACTAGCAGTCCGAATCGTATCATCATCTTCCAAACAAGCATCAAATTTACCTTCAATAACTTGTGCTTCTGCCATTTTACGCTGATAGCTCTTAATAATCAATATCAATTCTACCTAGCAAACCTAATAAACGATATGTCTCCCAAGTTTCCGTTGGGAAAAAGTTGAGCTTACTATCCCCAATTAATGAACTTCTCATATGTATATCAACTCATTTCTATTATCTTTACTACAAATAATTATATCTTACTTGTGATAAAAATGTAAAACTTTATATTTAAACTATTCTCTAATCATTTCTTCGTATGAATTATAGACATCACATTCATTGTAAGATTTTTGGTTACAGACTTCGTTAGACAATACACAATAACCATCTGGACTCTTGTATTTACACATTACAATTCTCCTTTCATACATTAAAATTTGGATTTTAAGCTATCTAAAACTTAAATAATCCACCATCTAGAAACATTTCTTTATATGGTGTATCAATACAGTGTCTTCCTGCTTCAAAATGTTTTAGATATTCTAATATGCCCCTTGCATCCTGTCTCTCTAAATCAACGAATTTAACAATGTTCATTTTACCTTCAATACATACTACTGCCCAACTATGAGTTCTTCCATTATGGTGAACATCAGTTCCAATATGTACTACATTTTCTATTGTATTATGTAAAACACTTATAGAATCTTGGCAATGAGAAATATCATTTGCGGAATTATTAATCAGTTTTCTTAGATATGAAGTTTTATCATGTGCATCACTTTCAATATCTGCAAATCTGATGCTATTAAATGTTTCGTGATCTTTGAAATTAGATTCAAGGTCTCCTATATCAAGAAATTTTTTAAATTTAATTCTCAGCCAATCTTTAAAGTTTCTCATTTTTATTGTCCTCCTAATATTATATTTTTACCGATTAAAAATTGTGTTTGCTTTGGTTAATGATAATCCTTATACTTTTCTTTTAAATCCACATTCTTCATATTTTTAATTGTTGTAATAGCCCTATTTATATCTCTTTCTTCTTGAGTATATAGATACTCATAGAGTGACATATTTTGTTCTTTGTATGTTTCGCAATTATCACACGATAATTGATCACATGTTTCATTTACAACCACACAGTAACAATCCGAATCCATAAATTTACACATTGTTGTTTACTCCTTTCTATCGAATAAAACAGTGGTATTATCGGATTATTATTCAATCACAGTTAATTTAATATCCCATCTTACCCCTTTAATTTTATACGTTTCGGTCAATTGATTCTTTTCAAATAAAATTTCTCCATTAGTTAGATAATCTAATAATGTCTCATAAATTTTATTTTGTAATAATTTAGACTGTCTTCCACTTAATTCTGTGTATAATATTTTATCTTTCATTTATATTCTCCTTTAAAGTTTATATATAATGTTTACTTAGAGATATATAAGTCATAAAACATGAGACTTATTTGGCTAAACAACTCAACGCATGAATAATACAGCATTCATTGTTGTTGTCCCACCACTCACATTCCTTACTTTGACATAAACAAAAATGGCAATGTTGCCAATCCAAAAATAACATGACCGACTATAAAGTGTTCAGATTCCATCAGCCATCCTCGTACAAAACCCCAACAAATCATAGAAAAGAAAAACCATAATCCTACTATTTGCTAAAATTCATTAGATATCATATTGCTCTCCTTTCTGTTTATTGTTTGTTCCCATATATTCTGAAATATGTTTTGAAAGAGACAATATGGGGCATATTGTTGATTTTTTCATATAAATACTCCTTTCTACTTAAAGCACGAGTCTTAAACCCACTTACAATCATATTCTCGTTTGAAATTATCTTCTTTATATATTTCTTTGCTTTGATTGAAAAATGCCTTTTCAACTTTCTCGAATATCGAATTACTATATTTATTATCAATCTCTTCGTTAAACTTTCTCATGTGATGTAATAAGAAATACAATTCATTTGAAGTAAATTCTATATTTTGCATATCCCATTAAACTCCTCTTTCATGCTATTCTGCGTTTCTGAAAGCCTTGGTATGAGCGACTTTCAGAAACATATTTTTATTAATTTATCTAAATATTACACTTCAGACAAAAACATAATAGTAAATGAAATAAACTACATAAATTAATTCAAATACATTTAAAATTCTATTGATAAAACTAGATTTAACTTCCTTCTTTGCAAACATAGACAAACCTCTAAAGAAATTATAAATAGACTGAAGCAAGTAGAATACCGCAATTAGACTCATTATTAACAACTGATGATTAAAAACATTAAATGCAATGACATAAAAATGTACCCATACTCCAGTGTAAAGAATAGCAAATACCATTACTGCCGAATTATAAATTTTAATATCTTCTTTTGTTTTAATAGATTTTTCATATGATTTGATAAAATTCTCTTGCATTTTGCTATTTGATTTAAACAGATTTTTCATTGCTATAAGTGAACATCCTAGACAGATAAACGAAATGATTAATACAAAAATACTCATTATTAATTTCCTTCTTTCTTTTGATTTTTAAGAAATAATCCACACTTTATTAGTTGTCTCAATTACAATAATATCTAAATCTAGCCAATGTTCCACATCAGTAATATTTTCATGACTAAAAAATGATCCACCTTCATATACAACTAGCAATGGACTATCCAATATTAATTCAGTTCTCGCCATGTCTAATTTCTTATGTAAATATTGAGAACAAACATTATTTCCGGTGGTTTTATTTTTTATTGATGTTATTTCCATCTATTTATCCTTTCAAATTCTTTTTAATGTGATATTACTCAATACCATTTTGTATATGTATCTCCATTTAAAATATGTTTACAGTCTCTAACATTTCTTAATAATTCTATGTGTGCTTTGTTTGGGGTTTCACCATCTCTAATTTCATTAATTGCGTTATTTAACTCTTCATAGGTAAATCCGTCAATTAATTCATATATTTCTAATGCTTTTTCTAAAGCACTAGTTTCTTTGATTTTAGGTCTAGGCAAGTTACCTCCAAAACTAATTTCGGTTTCAAATTCACCTACATATTTCATATTAATACTCCTTTTTATTCACTTAAAATCAGTTATTGATCCTAATTTATAATTTTCTCCAATTAGCACCTGCAATATCTAAATGCTTTAGGTTTTCTTCATAATATTGATCTGCCATATCTTTTATTTTATTCTCATCACATTCAAATTCCACTTCACAAACACAAGTATATTCATCTTCAAAATAACTTACTAAGTATTTCATATCATTTCACCTCTCCTATTTTATTCCCTTTCGTAAACACAACAATCTTCGTCAATAATTAAATTATTACGGACTGCAATTTCATTAAGTTCTTCAAAATCAACATCGTCACCATCGGTAATAACGTCACAAATAATTTGTAATAAACGCATAATATCTTTGTTCATTATCACTTAACGTCCTTTCTAATTAATTGGTTGCTAATATCTTTTTTAATCATCTTTTCTGCCCAATTCCTAGCAGAACGTCTAGTTCCAAAAAATCCACAATCATAAAATGGTGAATATTTAAGATTATCAACTTCTACTTCATAACTATCTCTTCCACCTCTAGTAATACGTGCGGTTCTCCTCTTTAATGAAACTGATTCAATATCAACACTATTCCCTTCTCCATATGTACCTGACTCTACACATTCCCACTGAAATTCTCCGCGATTACATCCCTTTAAATATGCTTGCAAACTCATTTAATTATTTATCCTCCTTACTTTATCCATTGAAAGATTCGTTTGCTAGGATTATCTCAATAACTTAAATCCACCCTTAACCAACCAATCTCTGATCTCTCTAACATCCTCATTATTACATCCTTCTGGAACCAAAATACTTTCAATCTTTACATACTGTTCAGAATCTCCCATACCCATATATTCGTCTGAAAAGTGAATATAAAGCCATATCTTATCATCAAAAATTATAAAGTATTCTCTCGTACTATCAGGAAGAGGCATACTAAAACCTCTATCTTCTTCTTCTATCCAAACCTCATCTATAAGATAGGAAAGAAAATCTTCCATTTCTTCTTCATCACTTCTATATGTATCCATACCATAGAATTCACTTCTATATATTTTATGATATTCAGGCTCATCTTTTTTACTTCCATTACCAAGAGGAATCATTTTACCTTCTTTGACTAATTCTTTGTGTTTGAAGTATGCATTAATTCTTCTTACTCCATCTTTTTGATCTTTATATTTAATTACTTTCATTATTATCTCTCCCTTCATAATCCTCAACTATTTTCCAAAACTCACTAGCTTTAATTTCCACAAATCCCTCTGGGGTATTAACTTCAAATTCTCCTTCAAATGAACAATATACAACATCATCAATATTAAACAATCTATTTCTTGTTTTACCATAACCTCTGTCAAAGTAAAATTGAACAAATGGTTTATGTCCGATAATAATATTCTGTTCATCTAATAATGACGTCCATGCTTTATTTATCTTAGATGTTTTCTTAAATGCCCTGAGATTATTGTCTACAGGTTTACACAATATTTTGTTAAACTTTTCTAAATCATTTTCTGTTGGTACTATGTAAAATGCAGAATTTGTACAATAATATTTAGTTGCTTCGATATGGTTTTTATCCATAAAATCCTTAGAAGTCTTTCTAATTTTCTCATTATTGCTTTTAAAGTAAAAATATTCATCATATAATTTCGATTGTTTAGTTACAATAAAGTATTTTTCCATTTATTCACATACCCTTTCCATCATTTCTTTTTTAATTTTATCCACTTGAGCAAGTCTTCCCTTATAATCTCCATCCGGTATATATCTCTTTTTTATTTTAATGTCATATGTATTACTATCAACATTCCTTCTCTGTAAAATCTCTAACACCTCATCCCAATCACCAACCCAATATATAGTTATCTTTTTTCTTTCTTTTGTTATTTTGTTTGTCGCCCAAATCCTATATGTTTTAAACCATTCAGAATTAATATTAATTATTATCACTCCTTTCGATAGCATGAAATCTAGTTTTCGAAGTATTTCTAAAATAAAGGTGTAATATATTTTATTTTTGATTATATACTACACCTTAAAATCCCCAAACAGTCAACTAAATCAACTCAACAGTAACTCTAATTTGATGCACAAACAATTCTTCTAAATAATTATTTTTACATTTGTTACAATAATCTAATGCTTCATTTACAGAATTAAATCTCTTTGCTCCCATTGGATCTGTGATCAGAGTATGACTTTTAGTATTGTGATTGACAAATGCCTTACCTGATTCATTACCTAAGACGAAAAATGTGTCAATATAACCATTTAGTAATCTTCTCATAATATTTACTTCCTCCTTTTGATTTTGGAATACAGTAAATATTATTTCTTTATTTGTAGTTAATTATACGGTATTTTATGTAATTAATTGCAAATTTATTTAATAATTTTATTCAACAATATCTTCGAATTTCTCTAACTCTTCCTTTAATTGATCATCTGTTAGTTGAGTATTATCAATGTTTTTAACTTTCTTAACAGAAGGAAATATCCCTGCTATCTCTCTAATGTCAATAAAATATGGTTCCGTACTTCCTTCACATGGTTCAAAATAAAGTCTCTCTAATTCATTATCTCTAATACTTATAACTAATTTCATATCTGCACAAATTACTTTTTGCCATGCTCCACTTTTGAAAATTAAAATATATTCTTTGGGTTCCATTTTAGTTACCTTCTTTCAATTAATATTTATTTTATTCTTGGTTTATTTATAAGTATTTCTAAATCTTTAACAAGTTTTTCATAATCATATCCAAAATCATCATAGTATAAATTCAGCTTACTCCTCTGTCCTCTAATTGCAAATTCTGGACAATCTTCATATGTCTCTAATTCTTTTGGTTGTGGACGCATACTACAGATATCTCCTATGCATTCACGCTTATCTCTTTTACACCAATTCATATTATTCATCCTCATCTTCATACTTACAAAAATCCTCTGCACTTTCAGTAAGTTCTCTAAAAATATCTTCAAAGGGTATTCCCCATCTGAAACAATCTTGTTCATATGGTGCATCATTTAACATCATTTTTACAAAGTATTCAGCAAATTCTTGTCTTTTACCACGTTTAACCTTTGCAAATGGACTCTCTCCATCTTCACCTATATTTTCAGGACTATTATGAAATAACCATACCAAATCTTTTAGACTTATTTCCATTTTGAGTTTATCATTCGTGATTTTGAATTTTAATAAGAAATCATTGAATTCTCTCATTGTTATTTCACCCTCTCTTAATATTATTTTATCCCTTGCCTTTCATCACATTCATCTTCAAATGCACACCCATCACATAACCATGATTTACATTTGTCACAAAAACAAGATTCTGAAGTTAAAGTATTGCCACAAATATCACATTGAAAATCATTTGGATCGTTCATTATTTATCTCCTTTCAACCCTATAAGTTATATCATTGTTAAGACTTTAGTTTTTCTTCCAAATCCTTAATTTCTTTTTCCTCTTGTTTAATAATTCGTTTTGCTATACGCAATAATTTCTTTCTTAAATCTAAATTAGATATATCATTTCTATGCCCAAAAGTAGTCATCATGTTGGCATATGTTAAAAATAACATTGGATCGTCTGCATGATTTGATTGAGCTACTATCATTGGATTACAATGGTTTCCTACTCCATACATTAATATATCTTCCACGATTCCTATAAGAATCTATCCCAACCATACCTGCATTAATGTTATCAATAAATTCTTGCTTATTCTTTTCAATATTACTCCACGCATCGTTTAGAATTGTGATTGTTGTCATATATCCCATTATTATTTCTCCTTTCTAATACGATAAAAATGCAATTTTAATCTAAATTTTTTGTAATTTATCAAAATATTCTTTCTCAACAAATATTAAATTACCATCAAAACACAAGCTATATTTATTTATGCCATTATAATTACAAATATTAGTTATAGTAGATTCTACGTTTTTGTAATCAATATCTTTTCTATATCCATTTTTATTCACATGAGTAACACTAATTCTATCAATAATAAATTTATCTCCAACTTTATAATCTTCTCTACTCCATAATAATTTTCTACCTTCTGGAGAAGCATAATCCAAATTTCCATTGAAAGTCCTACCATATATCTTATTAATTTTTATTTTTCTCCAATTATTGCATAAATTAGTATCGAAATTCATAAGATCACAATAACCTTCATTATCCGATGAATCAATTTTTCTTCCAATTCCCAGAATATTTCTTTCATTATAATTAACTATATAACATCTCCCATCATTAATTTCTAAAAGGTATCCTGCTTTAATATCATCTGTTGTAAACATATTTTTCATTCTTTTACTCACTACTCCATTCTTATTAATGTGATAAATACAATCTGTGATTTCAAGTACACAATAATCTTCTTCAGACCAATGTTTTTGACCGTATGCTAATGTCATTTCTTTTTGATCTTTTAGAAACTTATTTATATTTATGATAAAATAATCAACTGCATATTTCTCATCTGTAAAAGTTGGTCTATCTCTGTTGACCTCATCCATCTTATCTATATACCAACCATTGATATCAATACAATAATATATTTGACAACTCATAACCTATATCTCCTTTCAAATAGCAAGAAACGTTCTTTCTATTCGATTATTTTTTTATCCTCCAAAGGACACCATTCAGGTATTTCAATTAAAAACGCCTTTTGTTTCAATTAAAAACGCCTTTTGTTTCAATTTTTAGGAATACAACCTTCTGGATGTGGTTTAGTTACTTTTGGATGAAAGCATCTCACACCCCAACTTCCATCAAAATGTCTACATTGATTACAATTTTCTATTTCAACTATTTTCATTTATTGAATCTCCTCCTTTTTTATGCTTTATCGTTCTAACCAGCACACCCTTCTCATAAACATCAATACCTTTAAGGCCCCATACTTCAAAATCAATTTGCATTAATTTCATATATTCTAATCTCATATTTGATAACCATAATTTTTGATTCATACGTCCATTGAAAAATGAAACTATTTTATCCTTACTATGCATTGCATTCAAGAGTAATTTTTGATATGGATAAAGTTTAATGTCTGGATGCATATCTTCAACAAATGCTACTGGATTATTTCTGTATTTTTTTATAAGATTTAATTTATCTTGATATGTCATAGCAACTCCTTTCATAGATTAAACCATAACTTTATCGTATTACCTTAAATCAAGACAATATACCTCAATAGCTCCTCTAGCTTTATTGCAAAATGTATAACCACTTTCAATTTCCATTCCACTATCTTCACCAAAACAAGGATAATATCTTATGTAAGTGATATATACTTCATTAAATGTGTCAATATCTGTTTCAAATTCTTCTTTTGCCATCTCAAGAAATTCTTTTTCATCTTTGAACAATAATTTCTTGCCTACAATATTTGTTGGTGAACCACAACCGCCTTCTTGAAATTGCATTGTTGTAAATTTCATTTATCTCACTCCTTTCCAAAACAATTAAAAGTTAAATTTCATTCTTTTGTTTTTCGTATTTAGATTCTTTAATTATTTTTTCCTTGATAGATTCTGGCAATTCCACAAAATCTGATATTGTAATACCAAATTCTTGTAGTGCATAGTGTGCAGCATATACTTCATCATCATTCTTTATTAAATTTTTTGCTATTTCAATTAATTCATCTTGTGTTTTATTTTTATATTTTTCATCACCATTAAGAAATTTTGCTAATTCTGATGTAATTTTAACCACTTCTTTCGTTATAATTATAGGATAAATTGGTATTTCTTTTGGTTAGATATTCAATCATCTAAAATATCCAATTGTTTCTTATAATACTTATCACAACCCTTTTCACTAGGCATTTTCTTATTCTGATCGCATAATAGAACTCTTAAAACTGGTCTATCACATTCAACAAATTCTTTAAATTCAATAGGATAACCTTCCTTTAAATAACCATAATATTTCTGACCAACTTCAAAAAATTTACCTTCTTTAATATCAGTAATAATTCTTATAGCAATACCCTGTGACGAATTCATATCAAGGGGCAAGGTAATTTGTAAGTCTGGATGATCATAATTTTCTAATAACCCATGAGTATGAAAGTTATTGTGATATTGGTCAAGTGTCACATAGTGAGATGCCCATCCATATTCGTCTATTAGATTTTGGAAATGTTGTTGCATTTTTAAGAATTGTTCACGTTGATTCATTATTTAACCTTCTTTCTTATTATTTGATATCGGTATGCTTAATTAATATCTCAAACAATCTTTTATCTTCTTCACTCATCTTATTAAATTTATCTATCAATTCAATAACCCTTTCAATCTTGTATGTATTAACCCTTTCTAAAGTTTCATTAATTGATTTGATTTTGCCAATAATAGGTTCTAGTTTTGTCTTAGTTTCTTCAATCTTTAGGTACATTTTGGATTGAATATCTCCACAATTTTCAAAAAGTTTCTCTAGTTTGTCGCTTTGTTCATCATAAACTTTTTGAAGTTCAGTTTTATATTTCAGAGAAAATGCTTTAAATACCAATAAGTCATCGTCTAATGATTCAATAGCATAAGTTATATCAAGTTTCCTATTTTTTATTAAGTCATCAATAATTTTAAGTTTTTCATGATCTGAATCTAAACTCTCAAATATTGTCTTTACCTCTTTGGATACCCATATTAATTCTTTTTGTTCAAGCATTTTTATACTTCCTTTCTCTCTTTAAAATTTTTACATTCTATTATTGGAAGTGATAACGCACCGTCCTCATTATTCCCATTGGGAGCAAATTCACATAAATACCAATCATAAAATATCCAATTATCACATTTTCTACATATAGAACCTATCAATCCTTCGTCTATCCAGAAACTAATTTTAATTCATTCCTTTCAATTAAAATCGATAACTTACGGGAGGGATTTTATTTAATAAGGACTAACAGCTACAAAAGTGAAACAATAAGCAAAAAAGCCTTTTGTAGTTTTCAGTGACCGAATCCTAGTTAGTCCTTAAACATATCAATGTTATAAATTGAGCATTACCCAGTTTTATTATTAACACACAGTTTGGGATTCTGTTTTTATTGTGACTGGATCAAGGTTTTTCAGTCCCATGCTCAATTTATTTATTATTACTTACATTGTTAAAGTTTTAAGTTCTTTATGTAAAGATTTAATTTTTGCTCTTAAATAAGCAATCTTAATTCCTTTTGTCTTATTATATTCATCTTCTGGCATACATTTTGCTACACCCTTTGAGCCATCGTCAAGGATAACAATAGTTGCCATATCATTATGAATAACACGTTCACTCTTTGGTTTCATTCTAAAAGAACTATCTTTAATGATTTCTCCTGTTCTTGCATCTGTTTCTACAAAATATTGTTTAGTCCCATAATATTTAATTGTTTTGATCTCGGCATTTCTATTACTCATATTTATAATCTCCTTTATTTTTATATTTATTTGTTTTTTTAAATTGTGATACCCTCTTCTAATGCTTGTGTCTTAACTTTAGCAATTACTGCGTCTTTAATTATTTTATTTAGGAAAGGATATTCTTTTAAATATGTATCTGCTATTTCTAGTTTTCTATTCCAATATTTTAATTGAGCTTGGTAAATCCCTTCTGAAGTATTCGGATAATATCCTAAATGTTCTTGTTTGTTATTAAAGAAAATAGTTGACCGTATTCTTCCGATGGAATTATAACTCAATCCAATAGGAAGTTCCGATTTTGTGTTTTGTTTATTAACAAACAATATATTAATTTTTACTGGAACATAACAACATGTTTTTAATGAATATATCTTATTTCCATGAACTAATATATCTTTATCTAAATGGAAATCAATATCTTGATGTTCTTTCATTTCGTTGAATCCTAAAATGCTTTCATAATCTTCATCAAATTTTCCAAAATTGCACCATTCTTTTGATATATCACAATCAAAATATGTTGGATTACGTTCATTTTTATGTTCATAACAACGATCTAATATTTTTAACCATTGTTTATAACACTTATTATTTACAGGATCTATTTTACCTTCATAACTTCCAATATAACCAACCCCATGAACCTTTGGCACATACAAATCTTTTAATCTTCCTTTAACGATATTTGTCCCACTAACTAAAACCTGAAAACTAGTATCATTAAATTCACATACATATAAAGTATCTTTATTTAATGACTTTCCTCCAGCTCCTAATATAGTGAAATCACCATATTCGTTGCTCGAAAATACTTTTCCTATATATTTTTCCTTATTTTCTTTTGTTTCATATTCCTTGATTATTGGATATTTTATCATTATTTCTCCTTTGTATTTTATTTAAGTTCTATTAAATATTTTATGGTCATTTGATCTTCTTTATACACAATAATTTCATCGTTATATAACATCTTCCCCTTGTGTGCATGAAGGCAATGAGCGCCATTACACGCTTTTTGTAATTCTTCATAATCAAAATTATAGTATTTACTATCAAAAGAATGAACATTATAAGGTTTCCCATAAGCTACATCAAACAATGCCATAAATCCTGAATTAGAGTTTCCTTTAGACCATCTCGAACCAGATAAGGAAGTATAACCAAGTGATTTCATGGCACTTGAGGCTAGGTAACAACCATTTCCAAACATCGAGCCTGTAAATATAGCATTGGTAGGTTTAATCTTTAAGCCTGAATTAATAATACTCCAAATATTCTCTGAGCGAGATCCATGAAATAATAATCTATTATCTTTAATATCTTCCTTAACAATAAATTTATCAAATCTTTCTTGTGTTTTTACATTAGTAACTCTCCATGCTTGATAAAATCTATCCTTAATATCATCCATTTGTTTTTTAATCATTTCTTTTTCATTCTGAGTAATTTCTTCAAGTTTTAAACCTAAAACATCTAATATAGTTTGTTTATTTATTACTTCTTCATTATCTTCTGAATCTTCCTCATCTTTAACTACTGTTTGTTGTATAACCTGACCCCTCATTACATCAAGTAAATCTTGTTCCTTCTGAATAATCTCTCCAAAATCCTTAATATCCTTGGCAAGATTATCTTTGACCTTTTTCATCTTTCTAGGAATAATCTTAAATAATTCTACTAGAGTTTTATTAAATAATTCAAGATTATCAGCACTAATTAAATTATTCAGTGTCAACTGTGCTTCATCAATCATAACTTGAGTAACGTTATTAGAAGAAATTGTATAGTTGTCTGCAATAGCTTGTCGTGCCATAGATTGAAGTCTTGCTACAATTGATGCAATTACTTGATTTGATATATCTAAGTATTCTTTGTTCTTCTTTTCTTTTGTGATTGTTTCTGCAACTAATCTACTTTGATCAACATATCCCTTTTTTAATTTACTTTTTAAAGTAGAATCCCACCTACCCATAGGATAAGATGCTGTCTGATATCCAGAAGTTCCAATTCTACCATATTGAACATCAAATATTGAACCATTAGGAATCATACGATAATATTTATTATTATTCGCTCCTGGTTCTACCTTTACAAGATATAATGGATTTACCTCACTCATTATTTCACCTCCCATCTATATAAAGTAACATCATAATCGTGAAAAACTTCTTCAATCATTTTATAAACTATATCCCACGAACCTCCTGCCAATCCACAACCTAGATTTACTGGGATTGCGACAGATAAATTATGATCTTTTGCATTGATTTTTAATGTAAACAAAGCTTCTTCTAATGCTTTATAATCAGTTTGTTGTTTGTCTGTGCCATACTTATATTGTCCAAACAAATTTGCTACATATTTATTATCGCTCACTTCTACAAAATGACAATCTCCTAAAGCTTGAATTGGAAATTTAGTATTGGCGAGATATGTTTGATAGTCTTTAAAAACTTTAGGATATTTGCTTTTAATTTGTCCTGCTATTCCACCACCCATTACCGATAAGCAATTAACTTGGTGGGCTATGATATCTTCTGACGATTGTAAAATATCTCCATCTACTATTTTAATCAAAATATTTTCCTCCTCCTTCTTAATGCATACTAATTTCTGTCATTTCGTGTCTTATTTTTCCTTCCCAAGTTGGAAATCTCAAACCATAACTACCATTTAAGTTCTTAGAGACCTCAAAATAACCTATAGTCACTATCTTACCCACAATCAATTCTGGTTGCTTGTAGTATGCTTCTCGCTCCTCATCGCTGAATCCTGAACCACAATTGCATTCGTACAGTTTACCTTCATGTTCAAATTGAATTGTGATTGCTCCAAGCATATTTTCATATTTCCCAGTGCCTTCTAAAACTTCCAAACAACGAACATCAGCATTATTGAAAACTTTAACTTTTAATATTACATCACTTCTTTTACAAACGTAAGGCATATCCATATTAACCATCAATCCCTCTAAACCTTGTTCTGTTGCCCAAGACATCCATTTTCCTACTTCATTTAAATCACCTCCAATATATAAAGATTTAACTTCTCTGCAATGTGGAAGATCATATGTTTCAAATATATTAATTAATCTTGATTTTCTTGCCACACATTTACTTAAAGATTTACCATTTTGAAATTCTTTAAGGTCTAATACATCAAAAATATGAAATATTAATCCTGTCTTATGACTTCCTTTGCTTCTTGCTTTAGAAGTTGTTTCTGCATAAACTTCAATTGTACTACCTTCTATATCTGCAATTAATTCTCCATCAAAAACAATATTGTCTATTGGTAAACTAAGAATATCTGATTCAATTTCTTGAAGTCCTTCATATGGTTTCCCCTGTCTACTGAAAGATTTAATAACCCCATTATCTTTAATTACTACAACCCTATTACCATCTTTTTTCTCAGATATGACAAAATCACCTTTAATTTTATGCTGATGCTCTTCAAATTTCTTAGCTAACATTACAGAAAATGTTTTAATAAACCCATCACCATACACTTTATTTAAAGTACCTTCTGTAAGGCCCAATGTTAAATCCTTGGAAACAATTTTAGTGTATAAATCCCTCAGATTTTCTGGTTGTGATTGAATAAAATGTTGAACAAATATAATATCTTCATCTCTGCCTGAATTATGTACTTTAAGATAATCCATGATTTCAATAATTGATAATGTGGATGGTTCTTTTGGAAGTTTTAGTTTCTTACTGATTTTCTTTTTGCTTAAACCTGTAAGAACGAAAGGATCATAAACGAATTTCATTATGCCCTTAAATAGTTGATTGTTTGCATTTTCAGACAAGATAATCTCTTTATCATTCCTACCACTAGTCCCTTGAAGTTGTTCTACGATTGCCAATACTTTTTCCATAAATATCTCTCCTTCTTTCTTCTTAAAAATTTAGATCTCATTTGCTCCTATACATAATATACCATACAAACAAGGTCTTTGTCAAATAATTTTATTTATTACTTTACGAAATCAATCTTACTCCTCAGTACCTTCTTCATCCTCTTTTTCATCTGTAATACTATCAATATACTCATCAAAAGCATCAAGAAATTTGAACTCAACATCAGTTAATCCTTCATTATTATCTACTTTACCATATAATTCATCGGCAATCTCAAATATCATATCCAAAAGATTGCTGAAAGCTTGATACCCTTTATCTTCTTGTAGATTTTCTTTAATGGTTTCATTCATGCTCATTATTCATTACCTCTTTCTCTTTTAAAATTTTAAGATATTCATTTAATTTCTTATGACTTTTAATAGTCTGGGATATTCTTACATTAGGATTACAAATATACAATATTGTTCTTCTTAGATATAATAAATAATTTAAATAAAATTTATTTGTATTATTTGCATCAGCAGAATGGAAGTCAAATATACCTCCGTATTCATTATTAAAAATAAATCCGTTTTCTTTAATAATATTGATTATTTTATTTTTATCCCATTTATGGAATGGTGATAGCATATTAAACTTCACTCTCCTTTATTTTACTATCTTCTTACTCAAACATTTCCTACCATCCCTAAATCCCATCACAAATCCCAACTTCTTTAATCCATGCTTATATACGTCCCTTCTACGATTATCAGTCCAATAAACACTAATAAAATCTCCATCTTTACAATAAACTGATTTCTCAAATTCAATAATCTGTTTCTTACCCCATAGCAAACCTTCTAATCCACATTTCCCAGTTTCATGATCAGTTAATATATCTTTTTCTCTTAATATCAATTGTCTAAGATGCTTTTTCTTATTTGCAATTGCTAATAATATTACATAATCATTAGATTTACTGAATTCATTTTTCCAAAAATATATTCCTATGGTTTGATTGTTTTTAAGCTTGTGTGTTTTGTAATATCCGTAAGTTCGATAGTCTCCATCATATTTTATTCTATCAAAACCATCCATATTTTCCCCTTTCTTATGGTAATTCCAATTCTACTAAATATCCATCACTATTTTTATATTTACTATACACCAATTGCAAATCGTCTTTTGGATTTAAAATATTATATAGTTTCCAACTATCCAATTCTACTTCTAGATTTTCATATTTAACTGTAACATAATAATGAGTAGATTTTGTTGATACTTGCCACCTACTATCTTTACTTACAACTTGAGTCATAACCATCTTTTGCTCGATTACATCACCTTTATAAGATCCGCATCCAGTCAGTAGAAAAACTGTAATTAATGAAGCACATATTAATTTTTTCATGTTTTCTCCTTTCATATCCTATAAGTTCACAATTTCATCCTATTTTTGTATCTATATATAGTGGCTCTAGCAAGCATTGGATACTATATCTTGTGGTCTATAATTAGTAATTAATACTTCTAAACTAGAATTTTTACTTTTATCTTTTGTTTGGTAGTTAGCATTGCCATAATTATATTTTAGTTGATTAATTATGTATTTTTGACTCCATTCCTTTAATAAATCATGTGATTTGCCTTTATGCTCTAAAACATTAGACAGTGCAAATTTTATTCCTTTATCATTTAAATCATCTAATAGTTTAAGCAAATCATTCTCATGTTTTATTGTCCATAATCCATTTTCATTATAGTTTGCATCAGTTATAAAATAAGGGGGATCTGCATAAACAAAGTCATTACAGTTTAATTTATTTAGTGGCAAGCTTCTAAAATCTTTATTAATAAACCTTATATCTTTGTTTTTAACATGATCTACAAACTTAATGAATTTTTTCTCCAACTCTGGACTAAAATAACTTCTATCTTTCCCGAATGCGATGTTAAATTCATTCTTGGAATTAAAACGTATTGAATAATTAAAAGCATTTGTAACCATAGCATAAAACATATCCCATGTACGGTTGCCATTATTATAATCTGATCTTATTTGTAAATAACCTTCTCTATTTGTTTTCGATAATTGATATGTATTAATTGTATTTTTTAAAATATGTAACATTTCTTGACTGCTAAGTTTTTTACACTCTCCTAAAAATTCAACTACTTCTTTCTGAATGTCGTTACAAACAATTTGATTCGCCTTTATATTAACCCCTATATTCCCTCCTCCGCAAAATAAATCTATAAATCGATTGATATTGTCAGGGAATAAAGGCAATATTTGTGGTAATAATTTATACTTGCCTCCTACATAATTTAACGGACTCTTTATTAATTTTTCTTTATCAAATTCTATTATACTCTCCTCCTATTATTATATTTTGTTTATAATCCGATGAAACTTCTCTTTTATGCCATCTGGTGATTTTATAAACCCTTATATAGCAAGGGTTTCGTGGTTCTCAATAATTCTCATTTTCCATATCTTCATCAAAAATTTCTCTAACATCAACTTCATAACCCAATACTTCTAATAATCCAATCCATCCATGATTAGATATTGAATGTCCTTCATGCTTGAACTCTTCGCCTAAATTCATTCTCAGGACTTCCCAATCTCCAGATTCAGAAACTATTAATTCAATTAGTGGTTTGCTCATTTTATATCTCTCCTCCATACTTAATAAACTTAGGCTAACAGGACATTTCACACTACCCATAAGACCTTTAAGTATTTCTTTCTTTTCAGGTGTTAATCCAGACATTAATTATCCTCCATCTCACTACAACCAAATAATTTAATTATTCCTTGATTATTATGATGACTCCAAAATTGGAAAAATTCTTTATAAGAATAGAAAACAAATTTATCCATACCACTTTGACTAAAATGTTCGAGATATCCAATAGTTATCATAATATTCTTTTCTTTAACAGTTAGTATTTCATGATCTAACACATCATTTTCATAACGTTTATAATATTTATATCCATATGGTTTGCATATACTTACTCCTGGGCAGTCATTGACACAGTTGTAACACGCATCTTCCATTTTATATTTCCACCTTTCTTTAATCAAATCAAATTCTGAATTTATTCTATAATTTATCTTTTTATTCAACTTCCAATGGGCAATCACCATCTCTGAAATCAGAACATAAATCTATCCATTCTGAACCTGTTGTGTTGCCTTTAATCTTACAATATTC
>Ga0209728_1000758_pt1 | contig 23237 bp, 39 predicted proteins | sample RifGroD1_FD_183997 | JGI IMG/M metagenome (GOLD analysis project Ga0209728, IMG submission 183997) | Groundwater microbial communities from Rifle, Colorado, USA - Groundwater D1 (SPAdes) (version 2) | ecosystem: Environmental > Aquatic > Deep subsurface > Groundwater | place: Rifle, Colorado... | reverse complement strand
TTTAAGAACATTTACTACTATAGTAGTTGGGAATTGATCTCCCGAAAGAACACCATCTCTAATTTCTTTTGCATTGGTTTTGTTTAAATGTATTCGTTTCATTCCATATACATCAATAAGTGGGTCGCGTTGCGTCTTAAAATTATAGATAAATTCATTCCCTGCATCTAATTCAGCGAATTGTTTTCCAGACATATATCCAGAATAAAATCCAAGAGCAATTCTGTTCATTTTAGGGAAAACAATAACTTCGTCTTTTTTATCTACTTTCTTTTCAAATTTATAATCATTTAAGTTCTCAATCTCAATTTCATTAAAATAATTTTTAGGGTCGATCCTTAATATTTCTCCAATTTCACCCAACGATTCAACATCTTCTGCTTCTTTATAAGTCAATGCATTATACATACTCATAGTAAAAATAAATAATATTATTACATCTTTACTATCATCGATATCTAAAGTAGATAATTCTCTGTTTTCATTTAGAATACCGATTGCTAAACTACCCTTCATATTTCTCTTATCAAATTCTTCTACAATTATTTTCCTTACCTTGTCATTACTCGAATACTTCTTGATTAACACATTTAATTCCTGAATTAACTCAACTGATTTTTCTTTTAACATTTAAATATCACTCCTTCACATTATCGTCATACTTATATAATATAATACCATGACCTCCCTAATAATGTCAAGGAATAATACTTATTTTTATAAACAAACTGCTCAGGGCACGAACTCAGAGCAGTTTGTCGTGCTTAAAATGTTAAACTATTAGATTACACCAGAAGAAACAAGATTTTGGGAGCATGGATACATTCTCGTTTTTACCATTTTACAAGGCGTTAATGAAAATTCTTTCTCATGTCTAACCAAATTATCACCTTGGAATGCCATATACTCATCGATAATTTTTTCTAGATTGAGACATTCTATATGAAAGGAAAAATCAAATTCGGCAATTGCTTTCTTTTCGTTTAAAAAGTCCAATGCTTTCTCAGCATATTCTTTGGTCGTATACCCCCTTGCTTCTTGGGAGAATGTTTTAAATGCTATGTATTGCCATTTTTTATTGTTTAATTTACCTATACTTGATTTATTGATAAAGTTATCATCTTGATCCTTAATAACCCAAATTGATTGTTCATTTTCTTCTTTTTTACAATTTTCCATATATTCACTTCTCCTTTAATTTTATTTTATGGAAATTACTACAAATTGTATTTTGATTCTCTTAATACCTCCTTGTTAATATTATATCACTGAGAAAACTACTATTCAAGAACTATCATAACAAAAATAGTACATACGTTCGACATTTTATCCTAAATTGTTCGTCTGTTTTGATTAATTGTCTAAGATATTAATAACTATTACTTCCACTTGAATAATTAATCATATTCTCATAAACCTTTAACTTCATTTGTTCTTTACACAATAAATTGTTAATAAACATCAGCAATAAAGTTATGAAAATTATCGGCACACAAGTTATTCCAATGATAATATACAATTTTTCTACAAACTGTACGTAAATCAGAATATTGTTTCTCTCTATTAATTTTACAATGTAAGAAACTAAAGAAATTCTAACTAATACCATTAAAAGTAGACTATATATAAAGAACTTGTTTTTAACTATGGAGTTGAATAAATCAATTTGAACTGTACTATTTCTTCTCATTATTACAAATGAAATGACACATAAATATAATACTCTCGCAGGAAGACCTAATAGAAAATTATAGAAAACATTATTGTTGAAAAATGATATTGGTCTATCCAGTAATGAGGCAATTAAGGGACAATATGAATATTCTACTATTCCTACAATAACAAAACCTGAGATTGTGAATATTGCTGTTTTAAGGATTAGTGAGATAGTTATATCGAAACTGTTGTTTATAACTATAAATTCCATGAGTAAAATCATAATAATCATAGTTGAAATCATCATATTTTGCTGAGGTACAATTATTATGTATTTTAGGATATTTATCATTATGGATACCGGAAGTACGGCTAATGCAATCCATTTTAGACTACGGTTCCATGTGTAAATGTCTAGGAGATTATTTAGTTTTAGGAAGATTAGAGTTATTATTGTTATGAATCCTTCTTCAGGGAGCGATGTGAAAATTGTGTTTAGGATAATGTGAGGTAGGGATAGTGTTTGCATGTTGGTGTGCTCCTCTTTCTAATTTTATTTGTTGTGTAAAGATGGTCATTATAATAAGAATGATAAAGATTAGTTGATAATATATGATTAATGACCATCTATTTTATTTTCATAATAATTATATTACTTTCCAGTTTGTAGTATTAATCCACGATTACTACTTTGAAGGTGACGGATACGACTTTCTTCTTCTTTATTAACATATTCATTGAGTTTATCTAAAAATCTGCTCACTGTAGATTCTTTTGCTTTAGTATGCACCATGCCAGCCTGTTTCATAATGCCAATCGACACTTGCCTCATTACCTCATCGTTTGCTTCTCCCAGAAATCTAATATGTCCATCTATAAGCAAATCTCTTTTTGTAATAACTCTCATTTGTTCTATGAGAAGCTCCGATTCTCTTTCTAATCCACTCTCTCTACCTATTTTTATATGCATAGGCATTGCTTTCCCTAACTTAGAAGATATTGGTATTGCCCAAGTTATTGTAGCCATGTTATTCCCTATGTTGTTCTGCGCGATACAGGCAGGACGAATGCCCCCTTGGATACTATCTACAAAGTTTCCAAAATTCACCATATACAAACCACCCCAAAACGGTTTTATATCTTTTAAATTAACATCTCCATCATTTAAACTATAACCACAAGCAATTCTTAATTCATCAAAGGAAACTCGCATCTCTGATCCATTAGATATTTTTTGAAGGAGCCAAAGTTCTGGGTATGTAGTTATTTTTGCATTTATAATATTAAGAACATCTTTAAGATAATTAGGAATTCCGCATCGGCCTACAAACTCTGGGACAGTGTTATTCCCGATAGCTTTTTTAGTTAGTGTTGCAAGTTCTTTAAAATTGTTTACCTCCGTTGATTTGACTACCTCAATCTTCTTCTTTGAATTAAAAAACATATTAATCATCCGCCTTTCTCAATTTAGTAAAATATATATTTCGTAATTTCTTACTTACATCTATTATAATACACTATTGGGAATAATATGTCAATATGTTTTTATAAAATATTATTTATAAATTAAAAGAAGAGAGTATTACTACCCTCTTCTAGGTAAATGGGTATGTAGATTAAGCTACACAATTAGGGGTTACTGGTTGATGCCATGCTGCCAGACAAGGCATGGTCGCTGCATATACAGCAATAGAAGCAATAATTATCAAACCACTTGCTAATACTTTATTTTTCATATTTTTCACCTCCTTACTTAATAATTATTTGCTAAACAGACATATCATCTTCATTAGAAGGTAGATTATGAATCTGTTGAACACTATTTATAAGGGAAATACAATGATTTATAATTAAATATAAACCTATTATAACGATGGAAGGTATCAGATAAATAAAACCTACAACAATAACTATTTGTCCTATTAATGATTTTAAAATGTTTAAAAAATTATTGTAAATAACCAATTTCAGTATACATATTTCAAATATTATTAATAAGATCATTGTAATTGTAACAAATCTTCTGAAAAAGGTATTTTTATAAATATATTCTAATAAATTAATCTGAAATTTTCTCTGCTTATATGTAAGCATAAATGTAATAATTGAAACCTCTATAATTCTTGATGCAAGAGAACATATTAAAAGTAAATTTATATCATTATAAATTTTTTGGAAATCTAAGTGTAAAAAATAAAACAAAACAGGCGCAGTTACCAAATCGATTGCTATTAGACTTATATACAAAGGAATAAATCTTATAAGAATTTTTATTCTTAAATGTTTTACTTCTTCTACCTTTGTCTTTTCAAATACATAAATTGAAATAAAGTATAGTAAAATTAAACTTATTATTGAAGAGATATTTCTTTGAAATTTAAATCCATAAATTAGAACACTTACTAGTAGGGAAGGCGGTATAATCAAAATTATATACCATTTAATATTTTCTTTTAATCTATAAACATCCAATAATTCTCCTTTTCCCATAAATTTTATTAGTAACATCGCCATAAAAATGAAATCAGGAACTGCGAGAAAAAAGAAGCATGTAATGATATTAATTAAATCTTTCATATGTATTTCCTCCTTTACCTTATATATTGAGTATAATACATATTTGTCTAATTGTCAAACTTTATTTTTAGATTTATAGCAAGATTTTACTTTGTTTAACAGAATAATATAAAACCATTCCTGCAAACATTTTTATCAATATATCACCTGGACTCATTATTACATAAAAAATATCCCATGTGTCGGTTAAAAATATTAATTTTGTTGTGTAATTACCCAATATATGAAAATCATTAAATACTGACGCTTTTTCAAACATATCAATCTTTGAAAATCCAATACTAATACTATTGCTTGGAAATACAGGCATTTTACCATTATTATAAAACATAGCTAATTGATTTAATTTAGATCCTATAGTTGCACATAATGCACCTATTATAACTGGCGATGTAAGTGATGTAATTAATTGGCCATTCTTTTTTATGTTGATATTTTTAAACACAGAGATATTAATTAGTTTATATTTAATAATTAACAATATATAAAATAGAAATGTAACATCTTTTATACGACTACTATATTGTAAAAACCAATATTCTCCGTGAATCATTAAATGCACAATATATATGTTCAATATACAAGTTAATATAATTGAGTAAGCACTCCAATGCTTAAAGATTTTAAATATTTCATGCCATTTATATCCTTTGAATTTTGCAACCAAACAAGCAATAACTACTACTTCGATCATATATGCCCTCCGTCAATCCATCTGAAAAATTTTGCTCCAATAGGTGTAATTGTAGATATTTCGAGCAATACTCCAAAAAAAACACTTGTACTAACTATTTGATGAGATTTCAAACATATACTACTTACAATAAAGCAAAATACAACAAATATCATGCTTCTATATTTCTTTATGTTTCCATTATCACAATCTTTATCTGATTTATCTTCTCTTTCTTGAGGAGCATATTTATAAGCTAAATATATACTGATTATATATCCAATTATTAAATATAAGTAATCTATATGTATTTGAGTTGCTATCCATCCTAAAGAAAGAAAACATATTATCATTGCCCCAAAACATTTATTAAAGGTAGATAAATGTACCCCTCCTGCAGAAGTTCTAAGAATAGTGAAAATAGTCATGATAAAGAATACTGGAAGTGAAATACCTAAACATAAACATTTTGCTATAAATAAAACAATTATATATTTAAGTATCTCACTATAAGCAAGAGTAATTCCATTTTCTACTAACTGAAAAACATGTTCTGCATTAGTTTGTATTTCTTTTTTTCTATGTGTTTTTATTAAATTGTTGATTTTTGAATAATGCTCATTATTACACACTTCGTTAATTGTATTTACATTGATGTTAAATACGTTTAAGGTTTTTTTAGTTAAATAGGTTATAAAATCCATATTATTTATTTCTCCTTTATTATTATTCAATTTTTAAGCCTATATAATTATATTTATTCATGTATGTATTCTACGGAGGTTTATTATTTTGATCTTTAACCATATTCTCATAATCTACTAGATACATCCATTTAAGTAATTCACCAGTCTCAGGATCTTTACCACATGTTTTTTGTTTATTTTTGCAACATCTCCCAATTCCGACACGATTTATATTATATTCTTTTAATGCGCTTGCAATAGAATTGAATACTTTGTTTGTTGTTAAACATATTATCTTCATATCTCTTGAACTATGTAATATATACTTTATTTCTTGTTTATCTTTAAAAATATATTCTTCATAATACATCCAAACCATCTTTTCCCCTGTTTCGGGATGTTTTCCTGCTGATTTTTGTATACCTAAACAACATGATGAAATATCACTATTCCTTATATTATAGTTACTTGCTCCTTCAATTATAGAATCAAAAATTTCATTAGTTGTCAAACAAACAACTTTTGTTTGCATTATTTCTTTTGTATTATAATCGCACCAACCTAATTCTGCCCCCTGTTTTAAATATGTAGTAATTGTAGCAGCATGAACCTTTAATTCACTAGCAATTATTATCGTACTTCGTGAACCACTATTCCACAAGTCACAAGATTTCTTAACTAAACTACTACATCCTGCTTCATGGCATTTCAACCAGTCAATATCTTCTTCCTTAAAGTTTAATAGCCAAGGTAATCTAGACTTAATTATAGAATCCTTAATCCATTTTAACTCCGATTTTCTACAATCTAATATTATGTAATTTTTAATGTTATTTATTCTAGACAACCATTCTTTATCGAAATCATTATCTTGTATTTCTTCTAATGACATTTTCCAACTACCATGATTTTCTTTATAATGTTGCAATCCGTGACACTCACAAATAATTTCATTTATCTCATTTATAAAAAAATCATATTTGTAATTATTACACCATTCAAATGTTGTTTTACTTAATTGAACCTTAAAACTTAAATGTAATTGCTCTAAAAAAGACAGAAAGAATTTCTCCGGATAACTTACTCCATCTGAACATCTAGGGCAGGAAAATCCATGTGCCACTAAACTATTAAAATTTAGATTCTTCTCATAACCACAATCAGGACATTTCATAGGAATTTTTGGATTTGAACCAAAAGAATATTTATTTGCGTCTCCTATATTCACTAGATATTTGATTAAATGTGGATGAGTTGTTGCAACCGTATTACACATGTTACAATCAAGACTTCCTGTTTGACCACTTGTAAAACTGCTAACATCTTTTAATTCAGATCCATGCTCAGGATTATCAAAACATTTAAACCAATATCCTTTTCTATTGAATCCCATAGAACTGAAACCTATATCCTTTGGACTTAATATTTTACCATTTTTAATATTTTTTTCATAATCCCAACGAGATAATATATAATCTGCTAATCTTTTAGGAAGATTATCATAGCACCACTGTTCAAACGATTTCCCATTTTGTAATTTAGTAATCCTTCCATTTTCTCCAGCATATAGTTTCATAGCACATTGATGACAATAATATTTACCATCTTCATGTCTTAAGTCTATATAATGTTGCCATATTACACCTATTATTATCTCTCCGCAACCATCGCATCGAATATTAACCAGAACGTGACTCCCGTCAGTTATATCTTCTACTTTTACTTCAAAGTCATCGCCCATTTTTGTAAAGACATAACCTTTAGATACATACCAACCTTTTTTAAATGCAGTCCATTTCATTATTACCGATTTAGTTAACAGCAATCAAACTACCTATCCTTCCTATTTATTTTATAAAGAACGAATAATCCTATTCTACGATTTATATTTTTAATAATGACAGTAGATTTTATTTAACTCCTTTCTGATTACTTTATTCTATATTTATACAATATTATTTCTTACATCAGTTAACCCAAATTGTATGGAAATTCCTTTACCGATTCTTTGCATATCTATTTCTGAACAGAAACCAACTTGAATACCTACAGAACTCTTATTTATGATCATTACTTGCTCACACAAAGCAATACTGTCCTTTAAAAGCCCGCTATTTCCTCTATTAATCATAATATGAGTAGGTAATTTTTTCTTAGTAGTCACAGAACTAAGAGGACATACATGTAAAACTGGACTAAAATTATTACAGGAGTTATTACTCACCAAAACACAAGGACGCTGTTTTGATTGAATTGACCCTCCGCTATTAGGAAGTTTTACGATGTAAATTCCACCTCTAATTAATTGTTTCGGTTGCTGAACTTTATTTACTACTTGCATATACTATCACCTTACCTTTAATTTATTTCCTTGGTAATAGTATTACACACAGTTTGGATAATATACATTGTCCAACAATATATTTATTTCTACATTCAATCACCACCTCTCACCACTTAAAAATATAAAACCATACTACTTATTATCCCTTCTCGCTATCTTCCAACCTCTTAAATGACATCACAGCAACCTCTAATTGATCTCTACTAGGTTCGCTAGTAAAAACATATTTCTGCAATAAACTTCCTACAAAATAAATTGGTTTCACAATCCACTTCGTAACCTTATTATCCGATCTCATTAGTTCATAATTAATTCCCCATCCTAATACCATTGCCCATGAATGCAACAAAGGAAACAATAATCCAGAAATTATCATCAATCCTACCCATAAATTAGTTCCACAATCATCATTTACACAACTTTGATTTATTGCTGTTTCAATCTTAACTTTTCCATTTTTCTCATAATCATTTGCCACTTTATGCTCCGCACCATGATAATATTTTACTTTGCTACATTTATTAAACAATAACAATGAAATTGGTATAATCAAAAGGTGATAATAATTAGAATGAGTGACTTGATTTGGTACAATTTTATATAGAAAATAAGAAAAAGCAATACCAAATAATAGAAGAAACAAACCCATCTTTGTAACAAAAATCTTTGATATAATCCAATATGCTCTTACAAATGGTATTTTATATAGAAATTCTTCTAATTTTGTCTCTTTATTGTCTTTAATTGTTTTTGTAACTATAATATCATTACCTTTTCTTGTTGCTGTTGAAATATGTGTTTCTGATTCAAACATTACACTATTATATCCTGCTCTACCGCCTAGTAATTTCATACTCTATCCACCTCAAACACCCCTTATATCATTCGGCCTACCAAATTCCCACTTATCACAACCAACAACTGGATAAGTCTTAATAGAAAATCCATGCTGAACATTCATTTGATTTCCAACTCTACAATATTGCAACTTACCATCTCGCATCCTAGCATTCTTACAAGTCAAACAAGTTTTATTTATTACATTATAATCACATGTTTTCTCATGGATTTCCATTTCTTCTTTTGGGAGTAACATTGAGCAAAAATCACATTGGTAGATTTGTCTCATTTTATTTTCCTCCTTTTAATACCAATGCGTAAACGAAAATAATCTCACTTCTTGCTCAATATCCAACTCATCTCTTAATAGACACTCTACTTCTCCAAACATCTCCATTAAATTAAGTAAACTAATTGAATCAAATTTCAGCCCATCATAATAACTACCATCATTAATTATTTTGCCTATTACAATGTATTCACCATTCATACCATCATATATTAAATCAAGTTTAGAATCTTTTATGTCCTCATATTTATCAAACATATCTTCATCTATTTGTACCCCAATCATTACTATATGTCTTTGAGTTGTACTCATGTTCTACCTCCTTTAATTTATAATCCAATGAATCTATTCATTTAAATTATTATGAACAATGTCCACTACCACTAGAACTTCCACCACAATGTCCTGCCAATTGTCTTTGTAATTTAACTATCGCTTTTAATAATTTTGTATACATATTATATCCATCCTTTCGTTAATAGCCCATTTTCATAAATTACACCATATTTATTTTCGACTGGTTTAAATAAATTTCTAATTACTTTAATACCATCGTTGAAAGTGGCTTTCAAAGTGTCTTCGCACATAAAGCATGATCTTTTTAATAGAACTGAAGTTTTGAATCCTTCTAATATTTCATTCATATTTAAATATATTTGACATCCATCTGAATATGGTGATTTTAAAGAAATTCCAAATACTTTTTCAAATGAAACAAATACATCCTTACCATGTTGTATCTCAGATAGTTTAATAGAATTAAATCCCATCGAATCATAATGTCTTAAACATGCACTAATATCATCTTTAGTATATAAATACGGTTTTACAATATTTAAATTAATTCGTACTTTATCCTTTTGAGGAAGAGAATTATAAAAAGCTTGTCGATCATATGTTGAAATTGTATTTCTTATTTTAACAGCTACATTTTCTTTGTAATGCTGAACTGATAAATTTATTCCATCAAGCAAATTTAATAATTCTAAAAATTTATCATAGCTTGTTTTACAAATTTTAGGAACAGAAGTAGTGACAAATACTTTCAATGAAGTTTTTTGTTTGATTTGAGATACACAATCTACTAATTCATCAAGATATAAACATGGTTCTCCTCCTAGAAATAATACATCATCTATACCTTCTTGATTATTTACAATCGTGTCAATGATTGCTTCAACATTTGGCTTAGAAATATTTAAACCACTAAAGCATTTATCAACACAATGCGAACAATTATTATCACAGGCACTTGTAAAATGAATATCAAGAGAATTATAAATACCATCACAACAATTACATTTAAGATTCATGTATTTTCACTCCTCCTATTTTTACTGATAATATCTATACAAACTTTTTACGTCCCCACTTTTATTCACGCTGCCATCATAAATGACAAACGTATTTACTAATTTACCACCTAGTCGTTCAATCTCATTTCTTACTGCTCTTTGTGTCTTGCCTGAATAATAACTATCATCTAGAAATATGTACCTATTATCTTTTATATATGATTTAAGATAGTCTAAATTATCAATTAAATCTCCTTTTCTTAGTCCACCATTAACATTGATAATCATTTCATCTGTTTTGAAATGTGCAGTAAACCAATTGGAAAAGAAATTACCGAACTTTCCAGAAACAATTATTTTTACATCATCATGATATTTGAAAATTGAATCATATAATTGATTAATTATTGGCGTTGTTTGAATTGCTTTGTCTAAATGATCAAAGAATATTTCTCCTCCTACATGTTGTTCAAGCATTTCTTTTACAATTTTATCCAACTCATACATTTATATTCTCCTTATAATCAGAACACTTCATCAATTCATCACGTAAATCATAATAATATCTATACAGTTCCCAACTGTGATAATCACACCACTTATCATAATTATTATCAATCATCAATTGTCTTAATTCAGTTGCGGAAATAGGTATTTCAGAACGTGGTACAATAATTTCTAATACATCTTTAATATCTTCTGGAGCAAACCATCCAGACCTAGATTCATCATTGCCATAAATCATTATATCTGGATTCTTTCCAATAATATCATGAACTTTATCAAGTAAATATTTACCCCATTCTGCTGAAATATCATTCTCATTGGTTAAGTCTGGCAATCCACGAACAATAACATTATCGTTAGGATAAATTTCTTTAATCATTTTAATTCTTGTTTCTACACCAAATGGATTTCTCAATGTTCTACTTTCTTGAGCAGAACCTACAAGAATTAATAATCTATCACACATAGTAAGAGCTAAATCTGCAAGTGATTTATGACCAATATGAAACACATTGAAACGCCCTACTAGTAATCCTACATCATATTTTTTCACTTATTCATCTCTACTTTCCAATATTTATTTCTTAATTCATAATACCACAATTTAGTAAGATAAGTCAAGTATTTATTCAAAAACGTTTTTATCATACACATTATTAATCGCATCTCTGAAAAACTCAATATCAGCTAACCCTACAGGTTTAAAATTATGGCAATCCGTTCCAACATTTAATCCGTACTTCTTAATTTTACATAGTCCATGAACATGACCAAATAGATTGAATTTATTATTGTCACAATCCTCTGGTCTATGGGTGCAATTATAACCTACAAAGGGCATAGTTTCTCCGCAATTATAGAAAACTCTATGAAAATTAAAATCTTGTTCTAGTTTTCTACATCCTGCATTAATTAGATCAATATTGCTTTGGTTGAAATTTGGATAATAGAAAGACTTTATAAATTCATTAATAGAAATTCCTAAATCATCCATTTCATAATTCCCACAAAGTAAAACTATTTTACCATTTAATTCATTAGATATATTGTAATCGCCGAAATCACCTAGATGATATACAGTATCTTCTGGATCAACAACACTATTCCAATTATTAATCATTGCATTATCCATCTCTTTAACTGAATCAAATGGCCTACGACCAAATTTAAGAACTCTTTCACTTCCAAAATGGGTATCTGCTGTAAAATAATAATTCATATTTACTCCTTTTCTCCAAGCCAATAAAATTTGATTTTGATGGGAAATACTGGTTTTAAAAACGTTGCTATAAGTATGTTTCAGGGTTGGGAAATTATAACATATCATTGATTTTATGAAATTTTACTCTTTCTCACCATAAAACATCTCTCTAAGTGTAATAATATCTTTCCTTAACACTTCTCTAGTTTGTTGTCTTAACCATCCATAAAACTCATTAGCTAAAGGAGTAGTCAAAGAACTAGTATATTTAGTGTATCCATTCTTAGAAACATCCTCTTTAACGCTTCTCATATGTTTCCAAAAACCATAATATTGCAATTTAACTTTTGTCATAAATCCAACACTATCTTCTAAAACAAATCCTTCGATATATTGATTCTTATACTTGTAATCGTCTGCGGTTACTTCTTCATACCATTGATAAAATTCTCTCCAATTATCTAAAACTTTTGCTTTTACTTTTAATGGAATATTATATTTGTTTGAAAATAACTGTAATTCTTCATATGATTTTGCCTTATGCTCATTAATATTATTTTCTACAATTTCCAATATCACTAAATGAGGAAAATTATATTTAATCATATGAGGATCATTAGTTGGATCTATAACTTCAAATACTAAAGTTGATTTTTGTTCTTTGAGATATTTTTTAATTTCTGATTGCTGATTCTCATCAAGAACATTATTAAATATATCCTTGAAATACCCTGCAAACTCACTATTAGGATTTGATTTTGAACTAATTAGTAATGTATCCCTTGCTGAATCATAACCTATTAACCCTAAGAATCCATTATATTTTACCCAAGCAGTTACAGGAAATTGGAATACATTTTTAAGATTATCTAGTTTAACATTCTCTCTTTGATTGACGTTAAAGAATTTTTCATAGCTACGGGCTACTATTTCACCATTTTCAACATTAAAGAATAGTCCTCTTGCTTTTATGGTTTGTTCATCCCATATATTTTTATAAAATGCATCCTTTGTAAAATTAAATGAAGATATATGACCAAACTTAGATTCTCTAACATATCTATTCGCCCTTAATTTCTGAATTAATTCCATGTTAGAAACTACAACTTCTTCAGATTGAACTAGTTTAATATCTTCTTCAATTACTTTAAAGACGTTATTTTTAACCTCAACAGTTTTAAATCCTTCATTATCTAATGTTACAATTCTTAAATATCCTCCAAACTCAATTCTTCCTTCCAAGCAAAAACATCTCTCATTGACTTGTATTGGGACTTCTGATATATTTCTATGACCGTGTATCTGAAAGTAATTATCTGATGTAGAGTTTAAAAATTGAGCATTAACCAATTCCATATCTTTATACTCTCCAACGCCTTTAATCAACTGTTCTGTGGCTAAGAATTCAAATCTTTCAGGTATAGCACTTATACCACCATGAGTTACAACAACTACTTTATCGTGATATGTATAATAAGCTAATTGTCTAAGTTTCCTATAGAATATTCTCAATTTCTTTTTATCAATTTGTATTTTATTAAGTTCCCTTTTAGTTACTTGCTCAAACTCTTTACTCTTTGAAACCATATCATTAGAGTAATCCCATAAATGCCTTTCATGATTACCTTGTAAAAATATTACATTAGGTTTATCCATAATAGTAAATAAGAAATTAAGCAATTCTGCATTTTCAATTCCTCTGTCAACATAATCTCCAACAAAGATATATAATTCATCTTCTTTTAATTCACTCTGTAAATATTCTTGCAAAACTGTATTACATCCATGTAAATCTCCAATATGATGAATCTTTTTATACTTAGAAAAATCTAAAGGAGCATATGTAATTGTATCCCAAAATTCTTCTGGTTTAATTGCTTTAACTCCACTAGGAATCTTTTGAGATTCAAATCTTGCATACATATTATCAATCACAAAATCAGGGACAACTTTATAATCAGGTTTCCTATTCATATTTCTTTCCTTGCAAACTTCAATAGGAACATCTGTCATATCAACACAAACAATTCTATACCTATATGTTTCAGCCATGCTTTTATATCTATTTAATTCAACTGTTTTAGAATTAGTTGCATCAACTACAACAAATTCACCACGGATCATTCTTTGTTCTAGAATATCAAATAATAATTCCCATACTTTTTTATCGTTCTTTTGACTAATTCCTTGCTTACCTTCTGTGGTCATAATAGGAGATTGCAAGAGTAGTCTAATATTGTCTGCGCTTAAAGCATATTGTTCAAGATTATTATTTTTGATAAATGTTGATTTCCCTGATGCCGGAGCACCTCGAAATAATGTTAATATTCTCAATTTATTTCCTCCTTCGAATATCAAATAAATCCCACATTTTGAACTACTTAATTCTAGTTAATTCCCACATTTCCCTGCGTAAACTATCTAATTTAGATTCCAAACAACTTAACTGTTCTTTTACTTCAAAATAATCTTTAACATCTTTTGTCTCAAACAATTCATCTTTTCTTAAAGAAACATCGCTCTTTTGGATTCTTAATTTTTCTATTTCTTCACAAAGTTGCCCCTTACTTTTTCTAAATGACCTAATTATCGTATATCCTTCGACTCTATAACTATTTTCACCAGTAAAATAACAATGATAACCTTCTTTATGATGATTAAACCACCCTGTCAAAAGACTTAATTTTCCTTCGCTAGATATTTTACATCCTTGTGTTTGCAAATTATTTCATCTCCTATTGTCTTAAATCTCTTAATGGCACTGTCTCTAATTTACCTTCTTTTTTATCCTTTTGATATTGGAGCAATACTTCTCTTACCTCTTCGTCAATTATATTGTCTTCATCATAATCATTAATTTTGCTATGATAAATTTCCTTTCTATCTAATGATTTTACAAATTTATAACCAATATAGCAATACCAACCAATTGATAGAAAAATACATCCACTAACGAATTCAATAGGGCTATGTAATGAATAAGCACCTTGCAGAACAAGAAACATTAAGGATATATTAATTATTCCAACTATTAATGTAATAAATGATAAATTAAATTTATGCTCTTCTTCTTTTGTTCGATCGTAATTTCTAAACATAATTATTTACTCCTTCCATAAGATAAATACAATATTTGAAGTGGTTTATGCCATCATTATTTTTTCAAGGCATTCCTCACATATTCCCATCAGTAGAGATTTATTATCATTCTCAAGGTAACGTTCACAATTATCACAATAAAAATACTCTTCTTCATGACAGTTTGAACAACAAATTATTTCTTCATCTTCATAATGAATCTCATCTGCTAATATTTCTATTCCGCAAAATGAACATATATTTTCTTCTTCCTCATTAGTCTCCTCATCATTAATTTCATATATTTGAGGAATATATTCAAAACCATATTCAGGAAGAGTATTTAGAATATCCTTTACTTTATCTATGGTTTGCTCCATTTCATTTACATTAAGATATTCTTGTTTGCTATGTTGAAAATAATAACCTATAGATAAATTAACTCCAGCTATACCCCAAATAGGACACAATATAGATATATCTGAGAATGATCCGTAACTTTTTATAAATCCATATTTTTCAATATAATCTACAAAGTCAACATTGTCACAATCATAAAATACTGCATCATTTTTTCCTTGTCTGTCTAATTCAATAACAAATTTAATATCTTCTAAATAAAAACTTAAATCTTCCGTTGCCTTTCTTGCTCCAAATCCACCTGTTTCTTCTTCTGTTGTAAAAAGAATATGTGGTTTATATGAATCTGCTAATTGTAGGATTGCATATACTCCTGCGCGATCATCAGCCCCAAGCCCTTGAGGAGACCACATAAGATTAAACTCTTCATCTTTAAATATATTAATAGGAATTTGACTATGAACAGTATCAAGATGAGCAACCAACATTACTGGTAAATCACCTTTAACATAAATATAGTGATCCGTAATTTGGATATCATTCTCGTCATATCCTTTTTTAATTAATATTTCAGATAAATAATCTAATAGTTGATTTTCTGTTTTTCTGAATATTTCTTTAATATTCATGTATAATATTCTCCTTTATTATTTATGTATTAACATTTACTACAGCATAAATAACCTGTACTACTAATTTTTCTTTTACCACAAACAGGACAGAATGGACTATTACCTAATATTATTTCTGGTATGACTTCCGTATCCTCTTCTCTTTTCATTTTTATACAAGAACATTTATACCCGTTTAAAATATCGTTATAATGTAATGGATTACTACAATCTTTTATGTAATTTTGTATTTTTGATTTACTGGATGATAAAAGAGATTTATCTTTGATATCATATATTTTTGAAAACTGTTTCGATACTATTGATCTTAGTTTTTTAGAAATTATTTCAGAGTCATAAGGATATTGTCTTGAAAAAATACAAGATTGATTCTTTAAGTCAATATATGTCATTTGCCTCCAATTTTTTGAGTTGTGAGAAAATTTAATACCGTTAATATTATATTTTACATCACTTTTAGATTTAACATAACCTACTATAGAATGTTTATCTGTCATATAAGATAACATACCACCTCTATAACAACCGCCATACGAATGACAACTATTCCAATCTGATTTATTTACTGACATTGTGAGATAATCACAGGGGTCTATGGATAACACTAACACTCCTTTACTGGATAATGTTTGGATGAATTGAGAAAAAACTATATCAAAATATTCTCTTTTTGATTTTGTTTTTTCATTCATGGTCGTATAAGATTCTTGATCCTTAACAAGATTTCGTAAGTATTTGCTTACTTTTTGCCCTTTTATATAATCTTTCCAATCTCTATCCTTAATACATTCATTTGAAGATAATTCCTCTGCTGTAAAAGACCTAAGATATTTAATCATTCCATATAAAACATTACGATTGTCATCCACAAAATTATCTAGATCAGCCAAAATATTATAATTAGGTAAAGCTTCATCAATTTCTTGTTCAATTTTAAGTTCATTACCAAAAAATTTATAAATTTCTTTTTTGTTCTCTACCCATTGTTCAAGTAATTTATCAATATTATTGCAATCTTTCTCCGTATACGCATTTAATATTTTATTAATTTTTTCATTATCAATTTGAGACAACATTTAATTCTTCCTTCCTTTATTAAATATTATATTTATAGCATAAATTATTTGTTTCATACTAAGTATTTATCATTCATTTTCTCATCATATTTAAGTTGTTTCACATAATTTATAATTGCAGTTTCTGTAACTTTTAAACTTACTCCTTGAGTATTCGTAATTTTATAATCATTATCAATTGGAAAAACTTGAATTCCGTGTGATTTCAAATATAATATTTCATTATCAATATTTGTCTTAACCATTTATAATCACCTTCCCTTTTTATCGCACTTTCTACAATATAATGATATATCTTCATCTTCAAAATACTCTCCACAATGACTGCATTTTCCACCAAACATTATATTGTGTTTGTCTCCATCATATGTAATATACAATCCATATTTATAAGATTCTATCGCAAATTCTACAGTTCTCTAACCCTTCCACAGCCCTCACAAGGATGTGAGATATGATTTAAGCAACCTATATGACTACATGGTTCTCCATCTCTCAATCTTACCAATCCTCCCTTTCTCTAATATTTTCCCAATCTAAAAATTCCTTCTCTGCTCTTTCTCTACATTCTGGACAAAATCCTCTGTCCATTCCATCTGTACATAAATGAGCGTTTCCATTTTTGCCACAATACCAACATAAATAGAAACTATTCTGCTTAGATGGATGCCAAGAACTATCTATACTATCTTTATCAACTAAGAACTTTCCTGCAAACTCTTCATCTGACATATTATCTAAGTGTTCTTGAAATTGTTTCCATTGTTCGTCTGTGATCATTTTTATTTCTCCTTTCTATTAAAGCATCACAATATCATGATAAATTAACCTATGTTTCTCATCAATCCATCTGTCTTCATGATAATGTCCAAAATACCATTGCTTATACTTTAAGCTCTCTTCTAAGACCTCAAAATACTTGTTGATAGGTGTAAGACTCTTTACCCATAATCCCGCCATTAAAGCCTCAAATACACTTTGTGAACAATCATGAGTAATAACATAATCTACTTTCCACCCATGCTTATCTAAATTATCTAATCCTTCTTCATATTCCTTATTAGATGGCATTTCTCTCTTCCACCATGATTTACCTTCGATCCTATGTTGCTTATCGATTGAATCAGCTCCACCAAAAGTAAAAATCTTTTTGCCATTGATATTGAATACCTGTCCACGCATTAAATGAATAACACTATCGTTGATGAAATGAACTTTACCACCATTCCACATTTTAACTGGATATTTATCTAATGCGTCAAAATTTTCATGGTTGCCACAACAAAAAAGCGTTGTATAGCTTTTATTATCCAACCAATTCAACCAATATTCTTCTTCCTTATCTAATGAAAACACTAATCCAAAATCACCAGTAATAATCATATAATCATCTTTTGTCAATTCTTTTTGTAATGGAAAGTTTTTTATATTAAATTTTGACATACTCATACTCCCATGTGTGTCACCTGTGCAAAATATCATTTACATTATCTCTCCTTATCCACAATTTACAAATTCATTATAATCCGTCAAAGTACCATCCCATTGAATTGTATACGCCTTACCACTCTGATCAATTTCACAGCCACAGTCCAAACAATATAGAAAATTACTTGGTAATTTATTTACATTGTGTCCATTGCAAACAGGACAATCATATTTTATATTTTGAGAGTAATTAACTTTACAATCACCTTCTGGTATTATCTTACAACTCGTAGACAGTGAGTGTTTATACAAGAAACTTTCAAGACCATATCCTTTTGACATTTATGTAATCACTCCTAAATATTTATTTCTGTATTCATTATAGCATATAATGTATCGGAAAGTCAAATCATTATTTAATGTTTTATTTAAATGTAATTATTAAGATTTAATGTAAATAATAATAGGAATTTAGTATGTTAATCAATTATTTTAATTACAACATGCTTAAAATCAGCACAACCCTCACATAAATCTAAATCTTCAGATACAATTATCTTGTCATCTTCATAGTCATTACACAATAATTCTTTAAAACAATCTTTGCAAAATTCAGCCATTATTAACCCTCTCCTCTTTATAAAAATAACCAACATAATAATACTTGCTTTCATCCTCTACTTCATCTTTGAAATATAAATTACCTGTAAACTCCTTAACCTGACCGTGCATACCCATCCTTGTAATTCCATTTCTTTGATATGACTTAATCTTTCTTCAGCATTATCATAATGGAATGTTTTTGAGTGAGAATATTTAAGTAGTTTCATGATAATTCCTCCTATATTTTATAAATTCATTAAAAATATACTAATTTCTACCTTGATGTTTTCTTTGCTACTGCAATCAACAAGATTATTAATACTATTTTTCATAAGTCTTGATAATTCACTTTTATCAATAATGTCTTCATTGATAAGTAAAGATATTAAAGCATCAATTTTAATTCTGTCTATTGCTTCGAATTCAGCTAATGTTAATTTGCTCATAATTTATACCTCCCAAATTTCCGATAATATCAAAGACTTATAGGCTTTTTATCAATTCCCTTATAAAGTCATTAACTTCTTTATGTTGTAAGATAATATCATTTATCGCTTTTTTAACGCAATGTCTTATGATATTCTACGGTTCTATCATATACAAATCTCAATTCGTCAAAATTATTAGTAGAGAAATTAATGTATATTTCATACATGATAAGTTTATCTATATCTACGCCTGAAAATGCTTCACTAAATTTATTCACTTGGGATTTTCTCCTTTCCGTTCGAATTCTTAGGTTTATGGCAAGTATCTTTGTTTTATCGTTTTGATTTTTGTTCTCTTAAAATTATCCTTGAAATATTTTTGAAATCTCTTAACATCATCATTAATTAGATTATCAAAATAATATAACAATGTCTATTGGAACCAAATTGATTTACATTTGCACTTTTATCATTTGCAAAATCTTCTCTTGTACATAATTCATCATCAAGTATTTCCATAAAATCTTTCTTGTTTTTATAATGGTCAAATTCTTCAAGAAATATAATCATCAATTCTTCCAGTTGTTGTTCATTTAACATTTTTAAATTCCTCCCTTATCCAAGCAATTCCTCGATTTATAATGTTTAATACACAACCCACAAAATATACTCACCAGACATTAATTCATTAATTAATATATCACGACTAACAGACGCACTCCTTAAATAATTATCTTTACCAAATTTTTCTCTCATACCTTCTTCTTCACAAAGTTCATTTATAATACCATCTTTATTTAAATTATATTCTTTTATTACATACTCAACAGCTTCTTCTTCATTATTAAAAAATAAAAAGCATATTATATACATCTTCTCCTAATAATTCTGGAGGTATAGGAAACATACTATCACATTTTTCAAATTTTTCTTCTCCTTTAAAAACTAGATTTTTTCTGGGATTTAAATAATAGATAATAATTTTTTGAATTCTTCTTTTTTAACCGCAACTTCTCTTCCTTCAAGTTGAACCCATACATAATCTCTATCTTCAATGATTTCAAAACTTAATACCAAATTTTCACAATATGTGTTGTGAGTATCAGTTTGTAATTTTAATTCAATCTTCATCTTTAAACATCCTTTCTAAATTACATCGAAATTACTTTTTGATTTACTTATATTTAAGAAACAAATTATTGCTAGTTTGTCTAATTAATGCTTCAATATTTTCTTTTCTTTTTCACTTAATTCTTTAACTGATATTTTTGGACAAATATCCGTTCCCCAAAAATCAATGGATTTACCATCTTTTTTACAACTTCTCATTTCGAAACCATCTACAAATCTTGACCTACAATCCTTGCATTTGCTACAATCACATATTGACGGATCATGTGCCATATTAATACTTCCTTTCTCGCTTAGAATAAAACCACACTTTGATTTGGTTAACAAAATAATTCTTCAACATTACAATATGACTCAGCATCCTTATATAATACATCTTTAAATACTTCTAAACGAATTGTATATCCACCACGTAAATGTATACGACATCTATTTTCTTCAACATATTCAATATTTAAAACAACTGCTCTTATTCCATGTCTAGATACAAATTTATCAACTATCTTTTCAAAACTGACAATCATAATTTCTCCTTTCTTAACTAATTTTCAACCACTCAGGAATGTTCCCTTTATACTGCAATATATCCTTCTTCTCACCAACGTAATAAGCCCTATATGCCCTTACAGCATCGTCATCCCTATACTCTACTGGCATTGCCTGTGCAAACCTTGTTAATCCCTTGTTATGTAAATTAGGAGTATCTAAACCTAATATAATATCACCAGACTTATGATCTTTATTGCCATATCTGTTTTTATATTCATCGTATAAAGCTAATCCTAAATCTCTTAACCACAACCAATTAGATAAACTTTCTCTTGCCCACACAGTACAAGGATGATTTTTATGTGCTAGTTTATAAGGAGATTTATGAGACTCGTTAGTGTAGTAATAGGTACTGCATAAAATTTGACATGTTTCCAAAAGCATTTTTACAACATGCTTATCGCAATGATATTCGGCACACTTTTTAATGTTTGTATCTAGGACAAATATGTTCATATGTATAACCTCCAATCATCATAATATAATTATTTTACCATGATTATAATTCGGTTACAATCCCTTAAATAATTCTATGTTAATACATTGCATTTAATTGTCCAATGATCACCCTGATTTCTTCCTCATATCCTTTAATATTATCAAAAGCATTAAGATTTCCACTAATATAGTCACAACTCATACAGTCTACAAATAATCTAATTTCTTCAGGATTTTTATTAAATAGTATCTTTTTATCTTTAATCTTTTTTACTCCTAGTCCTTTTTCTTTCCATTGTAAATTAATTGAATTACAAGTTATTATTTCTGCATGAACTTCACAAAGAGAATTACATTTTTGGCATTTAATCATCAAATACCTCCTAACCAATAAATTAATAATTTTAAATGCTCTCAAGCATACCTCTAACCTTATCAATTTGTTCTTTTGCCATAATACGTCCACCAGTATTCAACATGATAAAATATCTTAAGATTTGTTCTCTTGTTAAATTGTGAAGCTCTGCTTCCATGATATGATAATCTCTAAAATGGTTTTTATCTCTATGGGACAATTCACTAAATAATTTACCTTTGTAAGTAAACCTGTCTTCATAAAAGTCAAGAATTGCTCTGAGGCGTTGCTTGCCATCTATAATTTCATATCCAAATCCTGTTTCTTGCCATTTTTGATCGTCATAATGTAGAAATGTAAATTTCCCTATATCAACATTGTTTAAAATAGAATCAATTAGGGAAACTTTGTCTTCTAAACTCCATACAAATTCACGTTGGTATTCTGGTTCAAAATTAATACCAAAATGATATGCTTTACCAAAGATGTCTCCCATGCCAGTTTGAAAATAATTTAATTTAATATCTGTGTTCCGAACCAATGGTTCATCATAATATTCTTGATATTTTCTAATTCTAAACCAAGGAACATACATCTTTTGGTGAACATTGGTAATAGGATTGCCATAGTTATTATTGATAGAAGTATAGTCTATCTCATATATTTTCCCATCATTTAAAATATTAAATACATAAACATCTTTGAGATTGCCTATCTCCACCCTATCTCCTACATTAAATGCGTATGTAGGTTCTGGGATTAGATAAAGTCTTTCTACGAGTTGTTTTAATTCAAACTCTTTTTGTTGTTTCTCTTTCTCTTCTGGAGTTTGTTTTGGGACTTTTGGTTTAGTTGTCCTTGTCATTGTTCCTTACCCTCCATTTTCTTCCAGTGCGATAAATCTTAATTTTACTCGGCATATTTATTATCTTTCCAATAACTACTATACCCTTTTGCAATCATATATTGCCTGTATTCAAATTTATCATTCTCTGCAAGTTGAAAATCAGGTTCATCAAAATCATCGGGATACATAATTACCGTATCTTCAACTTCTATCTTGTCATCATCGTTGCCCCAACTTGTTTCAA
>Ga0209728_1000757_pt1 | contig 23251 bp, 39 predicted proteins | sample RifGroD1_FD_183997 | JGI IMG/M metagenome (GOLD analysis project Ga0209728, IMG submission 183997) | Groundwater microbial communities from Rifle, Colorado, USA - Groundwater D1 (SPAdes) (version 2) | ecosystem: Environmental > Aquatic > Deep subsurface > Groundwater | place: Rifle, Colorado... | reverse complement strand
GTTCCAAATATATTTACTAACTCTTTTGTATCTAATTCACCTAATTTAATTTTATTTATATTCATTATATAATAAATTCCTTTTCTATTAAATTTTATTTGTAACCTTATTTTAATATAATCTCTTAAGTATATAAAAACAGTTACAACACACCATAAACACAATTATATTAATACTTTGTTAACTATTTAATCAATTAAAATAATATTATCCTCTAGTTATTAAAAATACAAAACCACAAACAATTAACACAGCAAATAAATACACTTTTTCACCTCCTTTAAAAAATTTTAACTTATTCATATTATACACAATAATAAAATAAATGTCAACAATTATTTATATTATTATTCTATAAATAATAATATAAATAATAAAAAATAAATATTTGGACAGATTACTTTTCCCCGTTTAAACGGAGAAAATAAGATGGACAAAAAAACCGCTGCAAGCGGAACATATTTTCCTGTTCACATTATACTAAATACTTATACAGAAGTCAATAGAATAATAAAATAATTATTAAATAAATATATTAAATATGATTAATTTTATTTACCCAATACTATACTCTCTAATTTTCTCCTCAATACTCTCCATTCTAGCATGAACATAACGATCCGTAGTCAAAATGCTACTATGACCAACTTGATTCTGCACTTGTTTAGGAGTTAATATACCTTTCTCAATCATTGTACTACAAAAATTATGTCTAAGGTCATGAGGTTTAACCTTACATTCATCAGTAGAATAAAAATCAAAAATAGCATTAATACTTTCTTTTCTTAATTTATTTCCCCTCTCAGATAAAAATAAATATTCAGAATCAGCATATTTACTTTTTGCTCTATCAATTAAATATAAATTAATTACTTCTTGTGCTCTTTTAGTTAATGCTACTTTGCGTTCTTTATTACCCTTACCTTTAAAAATTAATCTTTTATTATCAATAATATGTGATAACATCATATTACAACATTCTTCTCTCCTAATACCTGTATTAGCCATAAGATAAATAATTGCTATATTTCTAGTTCTAAATAAACATTGTTTATTATTTACATTTTGTAAAAACTCTAATACTGTTTTTTCTGATATATTTGTAGGATTTCCACTATCTTGTATGCGAATAAAATCTTGTTTATATACCAATACATCATCAATCAAATTTTCAGACAATAAATATTCATTATATTGTTTAAGAGAAGATAACTTTCTATTAAATGAAGTAGATGCTAGATTAGATATATATGCTTTAAAATATTGAACATTATTACGTGTTATTGATGAGTAGAGTGAAAAATATTGATTTAAATCGGATAAATAAGAATTTATTGTATTAATTGATTTAGATAGAAGTGTTAAATGCTGTTTGTAATTAGGTAAGTATTGATTGTGGTTTATAGATGTTATATTTATATTATTGGTTGTCATAATTAATCTCTCCTTTAATTATATAATATAGTTTATGCTTATTGTTGGATATATATTACCATAAATAATTATTGTAGTCAATAGAAATATAAAAATAATTATAAGATAAATTTAATAGTCAGTCATATTGTCTTAAATTAATAAACCATAAATTAACAATAATAATTATATTCTAAATCAATGTAGTAATAAATATATTTAAAATATAAGGTTGTCGAACACATTGTATGCCATAAATTAATAAAATTAGGAAGGTGATAAAATGAGAATATCTTTTAGACTTAACCCTGAATATGATTATGAATTGATAAAAATTTTAAAAAGTTATAGTGATAGAAATATGTCGCAGTTAATAAGAAAAATATTAAGAGACAATCTAAAATCATCCCTCAATAGTAAAAATATAATGTCAAACAATGCGTCTAACACGGATAATGATAAAAAAATAGAAGAAACTATAATTAATCATGTTCAAGATATTAATGTCAGACAAATAAATAAAATTGAAAATAATAAATCTGAAACTGAGATAAGAGAAATCAAAAAGAAAATAGTGTGGAATATGCCATCAAAATAGGAGGATAAAATATGTTAAATTTATTATTTTTTAGTATTGGATTAGGAATTGTATCTTATGGAATCTACATTAATACCAAAACTCAAGTTAATCTAAGAAAACAATTAATGAAAAAATATCTAGGATTTTATATTGGTGGTATTGCTTTTATTAAATTTATTCTTATACCGATATTTAGTTTAATAAAAAATTAATCAATTAATAAGTAGTATAAAATTACCAAAAAGTCTGACATGCAAAAAGGTTATTAAATAAAAATGCCCTGCATATATATTTCTGTAAGAGAAATTATCAGAAACATACGGCAGGGTCGGAAAATACCGATTCTGTTTTTATTTTGAAAATTTTAAACTAAGCTACTTTCCATGCTGAGTAAACTACCAAACTTAATCCAACTGCTATTTTAAATATTCCTGGTGTCAAGAATATCATTAAAATCATCCCTTTCTAAATATTAATTATGAAATAGTATTAACCAAAACAAAATGATTTATACATTCTGTGAGGTGAAATTTTTGATAATTAAAATTAATAATGTATTACTAGAAAATTGGAATAAAGAAATTATTATTGTTAATGATAAAGTAAATGTTAAATCAAATAGTTTATATAATTATAATAATAATATCAGTAAGAATATAAAAAAAATAAATTCAACAATTAATATAATAATGGCAGGTGGTGCATTAGTAAGTGGAGATTTATCAGGATTAGATGATATAATTAAATTATTACAAGAATTTTCCTATTATATTGGAATGGGTTATTGTTTGTGGGGATGTATAGAGTATTCTATGGATGTTCCATCTGGTGCAACAAAAATGAAAAGAGCAATTACTGGATTTATTGGAGTATATATTATTCCTATAATATTTAAAGCAATAAAAAATGCATTAAGTTAGGTGGTGAATGATTTTGTCAATAAGAGAGTATATACTTAAAAAAATAGAAACAAATTCTAACAATTTAACAGATAGTGTATCTGATGCTGTAAGTATAGGTATAAGCAATGGATTAAGTAAATTATGGTATAAATTTTTAGTAGCAACAAATGGATCTATAGATACAATAGCAATTATAGGAATTATGTCTACGTGGATGTTAAATATGATGTCTGTACAAAATGCAGGTAAGTGGTGTTATAATATTGTTGCATTTTATATTATCTTAAAGGTGGTGTTAAAATGTTTGTTAAATTAGAATCTAAACCATATGCTATTTATCAATTAATACCACATAAAAATTTACGTAATTATCATAATGAAAAATTAGTTAGAGGGTATAATGAATTTAGTAAAAGAATACCAAGTAGATTAGAGATAAAAAATAAACAAATAATAATAAATGGTATAGATTATATAAATTTTAAAATATATTTATCAAATAAAGAGATTCTGTTTTTTATAACTTGCCCTGAAGATAAGAAAGAGTATATAAAAGGTAAGATAGAATCATCTTGGGATAAAATAACTGTTAATAAATTAGACAAATACAATTTTGATGTTGATTATAATAATGTTGTAATAAGTGAAATGGTATATAAAAGAGATAATATTTTTAGTTTAAGAACAGATAAAGATATAACTTTTCCTTTGAGAAGTTTATTTAATATTTCTAATGAAATGAACGATGATGAATTTATTATTGTGGATATATTAGGAGAACCATATAAAAGGCATCAATGGGAATATGAAGCAAAATTATCTTATGATAAGTTTAAATCAGGTATTATGCCTAGAAAAATTAGCAATTTAAATAAGGATTTATCTTCATATGTTGGTATAGGATTAAATTTTATATTTAATACAGCACATGAAATAGTTAGTGAATTAATGAGTTTTAATACTAAGAAAAAAAATATTATAGATAATGAAGTTAAGATATTGATGGAAGTAGGTTTAAATAATTCTACAATTCAAAAAATTAATTCTGAAGTATTGAAGACTTGGATAAGAATAATTTGTCATAGTAAAGATAAAAATAGAGCAAAAACATTAAACAGTTCTATATCTGGTGTATATAAAGAATTATCTACAAATGAAAATGAATTAGAGAATGTTATTGTGGATGCAACAGATAAAAAACTTAATAATATAATTAATTGTGTTGTACCATTAACAAATAAAAACTGTAATAAAATGTCTATATATGAATGGTCAAAATTATCTATGATTGCTACTTCTGAATTGCAAAAAGATTTTAAACAAATACAAACTGTAAATAGAATAGAAACTCAAATGCCTAATGAATTATTTGATAATAATGGAATACCTTTTGCAAAAGTTACCGAGAAAGGGATAACTAGAATAGCAAGATTACCTATATATGACCACGATATTTTATGTATGCCACATTTAGGATTTGGTATGATGAGAGTAGGAAAATCAGAAGGTTTAGGTAATAATATGGCATATCATTTTATTATGAATGGATTTTCTGCTTTTTTATTAGAAACTAATGATGGATTAAGTTTAGATGCTTTAAGAGATAGTTTGCCATTAGATTATCCTGATGAAAAGATAATTGAAGTAGATTTAGGTAATCTTCACTATCCTATATCTTTAAATTGGGGTGATAGTATTGGAAGAAATAATTCTAATGATGAAGTAGAAAGTTTAAAAGTTGCTGAAAAATTAACATCACATATTATTACATTTATAAATAATTTAGCAAATGAAGAATTTTCTGATAAAATGGAATATTATTTAAATGCTAGTAAAGTTGTTTTATCTAAACCAGATAAAGGATTATTAGATATGATGCTTACACTAACTAGTTGTAGTTATAGAGATGAAATAATGAATGAAGATTATATTAAATCACAACCAGAGATATATGAAGTATTAAAAATATTACAACAAAAAAGTATAGGAGGTACAAACAATACAACAATTGAACCAATATTAACAAGATTAAATATTTTAACAGGAAATAAATTTTTGTCTAATTTATTTTTACAACCTCCTAAGTTAGATAAGAATAATAAACATAAATTAAATTTTAGAAAATATATGGATAATGAAGATATAAATAATAAATATGGATATTGTGTATTATTAAGAGTGCCTAAGAATGAATTTACAAGTAATGTAGTTAATACTATTGCTAGTTTTCTAATCAGTAAAATATGGACTTGTGCATTAAGTAGAGCAGATATTCCTAAGAAGAATAGAAAACCATTTGTATTTATAGCAGATGAACCACATCAATATATTAAAGGTTCTGGTCATTTATATGAAGAAGCAGGAGTTGAAAGTGGTAAATATAGAATGAAATTGGTTTGGTTAGCACATAGTTTAAATCAATTTGGAGAATTTAAAACTGCATTGACTGATGGTGGTTGTCAATATACTGCATATAAAACTAAATCATTTAAACAATTTAAAGAGTTAGAATCTGAGTTTAAGGAATTTGATATTAAAGAATTATATGAGGATTTACCTAAAAGATGGGTTGCTGTTAATAAGATATATTTACCTAATGCTGATGATGTACCAAGTTTTATTGGTGATATGTTACCACCAGAGAAATTTGTGAAAGATAGGGGATATAGAAAATTAGAATGTAGTAAAGAATTTGGTAGAGAATTTAGAGAAGTTGTTGATTATATAAATAAAAATAGAAATAGAAGAATTGAAGATGAACAATGGATTGAAAATATGAGATGTATAATAGAGAAAGAAAAGGAGGTTGAGAAAGAAATTAAGAAGGAAGAAAAGAAAGGTAAAAAAGTAGGTAAAACTGCCACAAGAAAAAGTAGGGTGTTTAAATAAGGGAGGTAAATATATGTTGGTATTTTGTTGTCAAATTGGAATGTTAATGGGAATTGGTTATATAGGTTATAGTATTATGAGAGTAATTAATAAAAAATTTATGGCTAATATGATTGTTTATGCTACATGGATGGGATGTTTGAATATGACTATGGAATATTTAATTAAATGATAATGAATAGATATTAATATAGTGGGTAAAATAATAATAGCTAATAAGACGTTTATAATTTTAAGACCTCCTCCTATACAAATAGAATGTAAATAGAGTTTAAATTTAATCCTCTGAAATGGGGATTATTTTTTATATGTTAAGGAGTGATAAATTTGAGTATAGATAAGGACATAAATAAAGATAGCATAAATAAAAATATAGACAAGGATGTAGAGAAAAGAAAAGAAATTGTAATTAATAATATAGAAAATGGTTATTATTTAAGTAAGTTAAGGGATAAAGTAGGATTAAGATTAATTGATGTTGCTTATAAATTAGGTTTAAATAATGCTTCATATTTAAGTGATATTGAAAGAGGGAAGAAAGCACCGAATGAAGAGTAATTAAGAAAATTAAGTACTATATATGGAGTTGATGAAGTTGAATTGAGTAGTAAATTTGGTAAAGTTAGTTTTACTGTATTAGAAGGGTTGATGAAAGATAAGGGATTACATAAGAGAGTTTGGGAGATGGTTAAGTGGAAGGGTTGTAGGGATGGAAAAGGGAATGATAGGGATAATAGGGATATTAAATAGTAAATAAAAAATTACCAAAAGATTAAAGTTTAATATTGTGTTATAATAGTTGTTATATATGTAATTGTGAGAGATTGCATGGAAAGAGTGTTATAATAATAGAGAATACATTTTTTCCGATGGATGTTGTATAAATAGTTATTGTGTATGAGTTTGTTGGTTGTTTGTGTTTTATATGTTTGGTAAATTTTTAGTTAGAGTGGTTTTAAATTTTAATAAATTTATCATTCGTAATTTAATTAAAAATTTAAAAAATTTGATATTGTTAGATAGATAATAGATTAGAAGAAATTATTAAACTAAAAAGAAAATATGTTAAATAAAATATTGATATTGTTGATTTAGTGGTTAATTAAATATGGTGTGAATATGAGATAATTTTATAAATATTTGGATATATTTATAATAAAATTGTGGTTAATTTATGATTAATTTATGGTAAGATAGAATTAAGAATTGATTATATTATTATATGGAAATAGTTGTTAGTTGTGATGTTGTGCGATTGATTAGCGATGCTATTCGCAATCGTTGGTTATCTGGATGGAGGCGAACATCTGATGTGGTGGCTATTGATAATGATTATCACTCTCAATTTGTAAACTATACCCCGGTCTTGGATTGAATAAAATCTCCTTACATAATTATAGTATTATGTAGTGAATTAACCTTACAGTATTAGTTGTGCGGTGAATAGAGGGTAAAAATGAGTAAACTGTGTAAGCTGCAATTATATCCTGGCTGTTATCCCCAGTGATTATCCAGTTATTATCCGGTGCTATATAAATAATATATAAATAATAAATATACATTAAAAATAAAGCCCAAATTAACCCCTATAATTTATCTTTAGGTATAAATACCCTATAATGATATTTACATTTAATACGGAGGTCGTGACGTTGAATAGAAATAGAATAAATAAAATAGAAATAAAAACTGGATAAAATAAAAATCTATCATCTATGAAACAAAACATAAAAATAATTATAATGTTCCACGTGGAACAATTTAAAAAGTTGTACGAGATCCCGTACAGGATTTCGGAAGGTATAACATGTAACATTTTGGTGAACTCTTATATCCTACTAAATCACTAGGAATTAAATAACAATCAATCCCACTACATATAGAAAACAATGCTATATAATAGTCAGATAATTAATTCCTACTAAAATACTATACATTATCATACATCAAATATAAAACTACATCAAACATTATAAAATACAACTACATATAGTAATCAATACTATATAATTGTTTATAATAGTAAACTATATAATTCCTACTAATTCACTTGGATATATAATTCCTATCAATAATTTAATCCATACTAAATTGATAGGAATTATATAGTTTTCAATACAATAATATGCAGTTATACAATCCATATTACATAGCAATATAAACTATTACATGTAGAAATGAATTCTACATAATAATCTGACAATTCAATAATTGTACCAGTGTACTACCTCACTCATACACTCAACCAAACTAATTAATTTATTATTATTCTTGTTACCATTTATACTACCAATCACGTTACCAAAGCGTTACTAAAGTGCTACCAAAATTTTAGTATATATATACTATATATACTATATCATATGTTACTAATAATATAATTAACTAACATACACTGTATTACCAATCATGTTACTAATCGTGTTACTACTAATACTTAAATTATATATTATCTATTACCATTTAATAAAGTATCATCTTATATATTATTACTCTATGCTACCATACATAGTTACCATATATATTATTAACTATATTACTAAAATAATATATCATGCTACCACGAATAAATATAATCTATTACCAACTATTGCTTAATTTATTACCACATTATATTACCAATATAATACTTTTATATGATACCAAATAATTAGCATCGTTACTAATATTACTATGAACATGATACCATTTTATATTACCGTTTATATTACCGTTTATATCAATATCATAATACTAACACGTTACCAAACAACAATATAAATATATTAACCTTGTTACTATCTCTAATCTAACCTATACACTAACATATAATATATCATTGTTATATCACTGCTACCAAATTAAACAAGCAACATGTTACCATAAATGTTACCATAAACAACGGTATCAATTAGGTATTAACAAATACCATCAACAAAATATCACTCTAACATCACTAAACATCACCTAATACCTACCAAATCCAAATATCATCACAATAAAATCCCAATACACCTACACGAACAAATAATTAAAATCCCTTAAAACCCACCTACAACGCAAATAAACCCTATTGTAGTATACGCCAAATTTCAACTTAAAACAAAATAACGTATATTAGCACCTACACAATATAAAAATAAATTTATCCAACACAAAACACAATAATATATTATATAAACTATTCCAAAATTTCATATATAAACAGTTAAAAACAACTATAAACTTTATCAAATAAATTAATACAATAATAATTAGATAAAATTAAATAAATCTATATAAATAATTGGTTATAAACAATATAAATTATATAATCAATAAATAAATACAAACCATAAACTACCACAAACAATGTCTACAAATATCATAAACAATTTTATCTAACATCTATAATATTTTATAAACAAACTAACACAATATAAAAATAATACTGTACAAATATACTACGATCATATATAATAGTTGAAGTATACATAATTTTAAATTTTAAAGGAGGTCAATTTAATGAAATACTTTTTACTGGATGCACCTATTCAGCATGTTACCGAAAAAGCATATGGAATATGTGTAGGAAGTAACAATATGCACGGTAAAAACCTAATGCTTTTCCTTGAATGGATACCTATATCTATAGTTAAGGAAATAGACAAGAAAATTTATGTTCCTGCTTGGTTCGTAATGTCAAAAAGTTTTACTGACCAATTCAATTTTAATGATTATATAGAAGTAAAAGAAGAGATCGAACCAAGAAAACCCCGGAAAACTAAAGCACAGAAGGAGCAGGAAGATTATCAACATCGTTTAAATGGTGATTTTAACTTTGAAATCCCTGCTGAATACGTTGAATATTGGTTCGAAGATTGTGGCGATATAAATTCTTTGTATAATGCAAGATTCACTACACTGAATAAATTGGCTGGCAGACTAGAGAATGATGATATAGTAAAAATAAATATAGTAAGAAATGGAGAAAGGGAAAGGGTTAAATAAACCCTTTTTTCTTTTTTGTTTTAGTATTAACCTCCTAAGAGGTTTATTTTTTGTCTATCTATACATATAAAATCCTTTATATAAGGGCAAATAAGGCACCTTAAAATTAACTTAGGTACACCATATAATAAAATCCCTTAAATCAACACCCACAAAGATAATTATACATAATTAAATAAATTTATATAAATATAATGACCTAAAATTTATATCAATTTTACAATCAAATACCACATACAAAATATAAAAATAATTCTCCACAAAAAGAAGGATATTTTAATTCCCTTGGCGAATACTATAGTAATAAGACAATTTAATAAAACCAAACCAAATAAAAGGAGGTTCCAACAATGAAAAACTTAATTCAAACTATCCTAATAATCCTAGCTGCAATAATTTTCAATGCACTCCTAAATAACCCTATCACTCAAGTTTACACTATCTGTATAATGTTTTTAGCTTTATTATCCGTCTTGATCTGGTTTATGTACGAACTAACCAAAAAATCATATTAATAAGGAGATATACATAATGAAACAAATAACCAAACCTAACGGCCAAATTTTTGAAGTATGTACCAGTAAAAAAGAATTCCTAGACAATCTCAATTTTAAATGGCTTTTTGATGACAACGGAATCTGGCAGGATGAAGATAGCAGCTTAATACTAATTTATAGAGACGGCTCAGAAATAAATTATATTATAGGAGATAAAAAACAACCATTAAGACAGTCAGAAATAATCAAGGCTAATTATGCGAATCCTGGCAACAATCTAATATATAATTGTCAGATTATTTTTAATGAAAAATACGAAGATTATGAGACAGAAATATAAAACTTAAACCACTTATAAAAGTGGTTTTTTATTTTCTAAGGTTGACTCGAATTATTCTATATATATTATATAGGTTATTTCAACTCAACCTTTAATATTTTTTCCTCTCCACCCAACACAACCACAAAAACCAGCAAAAACCAAATCTAAAACCAAGAAACCTGCACATTATCCCGAACCCGGTGAACATTACACTTGCAATTGTCGCGGGGTTGGTTGTATCCAGTGTCAACCAAAAAATTATTTTTAAACTAGAGCTGAAAAGCTCTTTTTTATTTTTTCTTGCACTGTTAAAATTATTTTTAAAAAATTGTTAAACAACTATAAAAATAATTGTATAAACATATACATAATTTAATATAATACAGATTATTTTACTTAAAATATTTAAAAAAAATATAAAAATAAATCTCCATAAAAAAAGGTATTAAAAAAGTTTTGGCGAATACTATAGTAGCAACAAAATAAATTAAAAAAACGGAGGTCGAACAAATGAAAGTATACAACGATCCAATGATGATCCGTATTGCAGCCCTGGAAGAAGAAGAACTTAGAAAAGAGGAATTAGCACAAAGGAAGGAAATAGAAATACTAGAATTTGCAACCGAAGCAGTAGAAATGGAAAAGGAATTAGCTGAATATTTTTCCAATTTATAAACCCTGTTAGGGTTTATTTTTTTGCTTTTATATATCCTTTTATCCGGCCAACACCAGTCCAACCAACCAGGAACAACAACAAAATAACAAAAACAAAATTAAACTTATCACTCACAACAACTATTCACCTTCATACAATCCCTATACAACCACTTTAAACCCTTCACTCATACATTTACACCTACATTTACTCAAATGGCTTGCTATGTAGATAATTAGATAAACTTATACACAAATTAATTATAATTTATTGCTTGTTTATCATAAAATAATTAGATAAAACTATATAAATATATACTATATTATATGTTAATTGTATGTAAGTATTAAATCTAAAACTAACGACCAAATTAAAGAATATAAAAATAAATACTTGCTATTACCTTCTAGTTGTAGTATTATATTAATATAAATACATAAATTTTTCGAGGAGGTTATTATTAATGGATAAAAACGGTAAAGAAATGAAAAAAGGTGACATAGTAGAAATTAAAGGTGGTTTTTTCAAATCTGACAATGGATTATTTAGAGTAGAACACGCACCTGGAGATCCAAACTGGTTAGGAACTGACTGGTGTTTGCATCGTGTTAATAAAAACGGTACAGACTCCAAGAGCAAACATAGTACAGCTTTTTGGCCACTTATGGCAACTACTAATAATTATCAGAAAAACAGCGAAGCCAAAAAACATAATGCAGAACATGCAACAATAGAAGTTATAAAATCAGTTTAATATATAATTTTAACCCTCATTTGAGGGTTTTTATTTTTGTCTAAATCACATAAACAATATAAAAATAATAATCCTTTAAATTTATCTAAAATCTATATACAGTTAGCACCTAATATGTTATACTTATCTCACGGCAAATAAAAATAAATTTTAGGAGGTTTTATTGATGGAAAATAAAAATAAACTTAAAAGTACAGTGATAAAATTAACTGAAACCTACAGAAAATACAGAGAACAAAACCATGAGGATTATGACAGAGAAACAGCAGTAAAATATGGTGTATCAGATATTGTAAATCAATACAAAGGTCTTTCGGAAAATGATATTATTGAATGTCTTAAAATCGAAATAGAAGAATATGAAAAATACTTAAAAAAATAAATTTAAACCCTCTTATATAGGGTTTTTCTTTGTCATATTACCTTTAAAATAATTATACAAATCTACACATAACAACACAATCCTATACACCTTTTCACCTCAAAAAACACCATAAAAGTATTGTTTTATTAAGAAGGCAAAACACTTGCATTTATATTAATAGTGTGTTAGTATATATTAAGTTAAAAATTTAAGGAGGTTAAAACAAATGTTAAATGAAAAATTGCAAAAGTTAGCTAATGAAAATAACGGAGAATTGCCTCATGTTGCATGGCCTGGATTATACCCAATGTTTTACATAGATGATCAAGGAAATACACTTTGTCCGAAATGTGCAAATAAACATGATGAATATAGCGGAACCATAATAGAATATACCATTAATTGGGAAGATGAAAATTTATACTGTGATGATTGCAGCGAGAAAATAGAATCAGCATACGGAGAAGAATAAAATATAAAGCCTTCGGGCTTTTTCTTTTTCTCAGTGTTCCACGTGGAACATAATCAAAATATAATATCCTGCAACAAATTAACTCCAAACTATAGACATTCAGCAGCCAATTTGATATAATGTATTTGTTAGATTTTATATTTTAATCTTACATATCAAAAGGAGTTGTTCAAATGACAATATCCATGCAAGAATACTTCAACAATACAGTCCAAAAAGTTTTATCCTCAATAGGTTGCACTATGGAAATACCCATAACTATCCTAGACCACGAAACACTTAAAGGAAAAGACAAATACGCTCTAGGTCTTTGCTGGAAAGATGAAGTAAATAATACATATAACATAACAATTGACGAATTTTTTGTAAAAGAATGTTACCTTTACTTTGAATTGAATTCGATTGTAGGTTTAACTTGGGAATTAGGCTCTGGTGATACATTAGAACATGTTATTTGCCACGAATTAGCACATGTTGAATATTGGAGGCATAGCAAAAAACATACAGAATTAACAAATAGATTATTAGCAAAAGTAGGACAACCGGAAAAATACTACCAATATTTACATAAAAACATTAGCTAAAGAGATTAAACCTTCAAGCCATGTGTTGCCCAACATATCAAGAAATATTTTATCCTGCTAACTAAGCAGGATTTTTATTGCTCAATAATAATCAATAATAATCAATAACAATCAATAAATTTTAACCCTATCACCTCAAAAACAACCTTCATACAGCCCCTATTAACCCCTATAAAATCTTTTTCACCTGTTATTATACCTATATATCCTATAATCAGCTCATATATTGATTATTGGATAAAGTTATATACTATCAATTCTAATGATATAGATAGCATTAATTATAAATAAAACACTAAAGAATATTAAAATATTTATTGCTTTATCCGTCCTTATCCTTTATAATAGTATTATTAGATTAATACATAAGGAGTGTATATAATGACTACATATGTTAAAACTGATAAAACCAATTATAAAAATTATATTGTAATAAATGAGGATAAAGCAATATTTTACAGTATTGATAATTTAGGTCGAAGATCAGAAGAAAAAACGGAAAATATAAACAGAATTAATTTTGATATGATTAAAAAATTAGGTTATAAATTAGAGGGTTAATAACTCTCTTTTTTATTTTGTCAAGTTGTTAATTTTCTATTGTAATACTAAAATAAATATGATACAATATCCTCAGTATTAATAATACCTTATCAATATTTCAATTATCCCAAATAAAAGGAAGTGACCACATAATGACCCTCACAAATCACGCAAAGTTAAGAATGAACCAACGCATAATAACACTCCAGGACATCTATAATTGTGTCAAATGTGGCACTCCTACCGAAGCTAAAAATAATCTTACCTGTTACACTCTAAATAATATCTATGTTATACTAGATCCAACAACCAACAATGTAGTAACAGTTTGCTTTACAAAGTCCTATATTAAACAACTAGAGAAATACGCAAAACAACAAAATATAGGATTTTATGCAGCAGTCAGACAATTAAGGAGGGAATCAATTGTTAGCTAAATATAAAAATATTATTATCTTAACTATGTCATTTTCACCGGATAAAGTAACCGGAACAATTGCAGGTAAAGAATTCAAGACTGATATTCTTACAGATTCAAAAGGTCAATATATCATAGTAAATGGTAAAAAATATTACCTTTCCCAATTTAAGGTAATATAGTATAAATTAAACAAGAAAGGAGTTAATTTATGATAACATTTGAAGAATACTTAAACAGAGAAATAAAACTTGACCCAGAAGAATACGGCGACACAGTTAAAATATTAGAAAATGCAGTAAAATTTGAAACATTGTACATATATAATAATCCTAAATTGTGGGAATTAGCACAAAAAGTATATCTTAATGATTATTTATGTAAAAATTGGGAATATACTAAAAGAGAGTTAAATTTACTCAAAAAACATAATTATTCTCCTGTTCTTGTTACTTTTAAGAATCAGGCTGTCGGAACTGTAATATACCACAATAAATACAAAAAGAAATATTTAGATAAATTATAGAAAGGAGCGATCACCTTGTCCCAAACTACATTAATTTCCCTATTTATCACTAGAAAAATAACTGAGCCACAACTCAGAAAATTATTAACAAAGTGTAAAAATAAATAATATACATATGCTTGACAATGTTAATTTATTAGTGTAGTATTATAGTTAATCAAATATATATTTTTGAGGAGGTTGTTAATAATGACATTAAAATTCAATAATCTTTTAGAAATGCGCTCTGCTATCCCAACAGGGACAAAAGTAAAAAGTAAATTATCAGAAATTATAAAAGTAGGCAAAGTTACGGGATATTTTGAAGGTGCAAATGGTATGGGGCTTTTATGTGAGATTGTAGTAGGCGAAGCAAGATTTATAGGGAAAGAAGAAAAATTATACTTGTCAGAGATAGAAACAATCTAAGTCCCTTAACTGGGGCTTTTTTATTTTCCTATTCTATAATTTTCTCACCTCCAACCTTTCAACTTATCCCCACAATCCACTACAAGGCCAATAAAAATTAAATCAAGTGTTATTATACCTGTATTCGCTTCTTGAGGCTGTCAGAGTGTTTATAATTGATTTTAGGGAAAATGTGAACGGATTTAAACTGATACAAGTTAAAAAAAATTAATTTAAAGAGTATAAAAATAATTATTCAAAAGGTATTGCAATTATTCGAAAATAGTATATAATAAGTATTGTAAGTTGATATTATGTTATTTGAAAACTACATATTTATTCGAGGAGGTAATAAAATGAAATTTTCACAGATCCCACAATTAACCTCAGTAGGCAATTATCAAGTTAATATGCCGTTAAAGTTTGCAGTTGAATGGGTTAAGGAGAAAATAGAAGAATTAGGTCTACAACTTAATCCTGATTTTCAACGTGGTCACGTTTGGAATGAGGAACAGCAAATTAAATTTGTAGAATATTTACTTAAAGGTGGCCAATCAGCTAGAGTGATATACTTTAATCATCCAGGATGGATGAAAAGCTTTAAAGGTGAATTCGTTTGTGTTGATGGATTACAAAGGTTAACGGCAATAATGAAATTTATCAACAATGAAATACCTGCTTTTGGAACATATTTAAAAGATTTCGAGGATAAATTGCCGAGGGATATTGATTTATTGTTTAATGTTAACAATCTTAAAACTAGGAAAGAAGTTTTACAATGGTATATTGAATTCAATTCAGCCGGAACACCTCACACTGAGGAAGAAATTAATAGAGTTAAGGAATTGCTTGAGAATGAATAGTAAAGATATTAAACACCTATAATCTAGGTGTTTTCTTTTTGCTCTATAACAGAATTACATTTTCCAATATCTGTATAAAATATAACATTTATCATAATTTAAAATACTTCTTGACATTTATATTAACATTCTATATACTTATAATTAATCAAATACATATTAATGAGGAGGTTATTTTAATGCAAATTTATCAATCTAATAGTCAGTGGTTCGTGGTTTCTAGTGGTGGATATTGTAATAATAATATTATTGAAAGAGATCATCTAGGGCCGTTTACAGAAAAACCGATTCCAGTTGCAAAATGGAAAGAGGATGGAAAATCATCTAGTTATGGCAACGGCATATCTATATACACTCGTTTTAATGTAGACGGAAAAGGTTTTACACTGGAAGAATATTCTTGGTGTCCTGCACATGGTTATTCATGGGAAGAACAATGGGAGCAACTTATTCCAGATAGTATTTATCCTATGGATAATAAATTGCCTCCCGTACTTGGTGAAAGTTTTAAATGGTCGGATTCTGGTTGGATTATATGTGAGCATCCACAACAGGTTTAAAACATAAAGAATAAACCTACTTTAATTAGTAGGTTTATTCTTTTCTCAAACACCCACCACAACGCATATAAACCCTTCTAGCACCCTTCAAACCTCCACACCTATACAAACTATCACCAGACATTTTAAACCGCTTAAATAAGGCCAAAAACATGTTAAAATAGTTATTGCATTTATATTTATACTATGTTAAACTATTAATAATCAAATACATATTAAATATTGAGAGGAGTTTTACAAATGGCAAATATGAGTTATTGTAGATTCGAGAATACTTTCAATGATTTAAGAGAATGTATCCAAGCACTAGAGAACAGGGAAATCAGCAGTACAAGTGAAAAGAGGTACGCCGAAAGATTAATCAATGAATTTCTTGATTTTTGCGTAGCTGAAAGTATTATTGAGGAATTAGAAGATGATAAAAAAATCAAGGAAATAATTGACGAATGTGAATAGTCCCTCTAATGAGGGATTTTTTATTTGTCTATAATTGAAATAATGCTTGCATTTATATTTATATTGTGTTAAACTATCAACAGTAACAGAACGACAAAATAAATATCAATAGGAGGTCATTAATACATATGAAAAATAACAATAACAATCAGGTTACGGCTCAAATGATTAATCAATTAACTAGGGTTTATGTCCAACAGGTTAATAAAACTACAAAATAATAATACATAGGGAGGTTTAACTATATAATGCAGAGGTTTAAAATTGTAAACGAGAAAGGCAGAGTGTTAAGAGACTTCATAACACCTGACAAACCGGAAACATGGGCACGATTTTTAAGGCAAAATGAATACCTTTTACTGTCTGATGGTAGAATTTATGGTAGACTGTCAATTTTAGGAAAACAATATTACAGAGGAAAGAAAAAAGGTATTCCACTATATGCAACTAATTAACCCTCATTAAGAGGGTTTTTATTTTGCTGAGTATAAATAGTTATTGACAATTATAATTATATTATGTTAAAATAACTTATCAAATAAATATTTAGGGAGGTTTTTAACAATGTTAAAAAGTTTATTAATTAAATGGAATAGTACAGATGGAACAGAAAAAGACGGAAAATTGTGGTTAGCAGCTAATTTACTTAGTCATGAGTATGACAAAGATATGTTAGATAGTCTTATTTCAGAAGAAATAATTGATATTACAATTAAAGCATTATTTTGGAAATATGCTTTTAAACAATTATATTGGTGGATTAAATATGGTTTTAAATGTAATAGAATGTATTGGTATAAAAGAGGTTAAATAAAAAACCTCTTTTATTTTTATTTCATTATGAAAACTTCAATTTATTATGAAAATGGGATTGACATTTATATTTAGATTGTGTATACTATAGGTAGTTAATAAATATTGAATTTTTAAGGAGGTTATACAATGGCAAAACGGAAATTAAATGATATTTATTATTCAGCTTGCATGGAGTATTCTTCTTATTTACAATCTGGTATAATTAACTTTAAGGAAAAGGCCGATAAATTAATAGAAGAATATAAAACCAGAGGTGGCAAAAAGGAATTAAAATATATTAAATAATACATAAATAAGGAGGTTTTTATATGTTTAAGATAACTAAATGGTGTGCAGCAATAACCGACAGTGGAAAGGATGAAACTATAGCTAAAAAACCGAAAGGACTTGATTATAAATTTAGATTACTAGATGATGACGGGATAATATATGCTTATGGATACTCAGACGATAACGACAGTGAAGAAGCATTCGCACCACTAGACAGATATCAACCAGATTATGGATGTACAGAAATACAATACAAAAATCCAGAAACAGGAAAGTATGAAACATTATAAAGGCTGAATAAGCCTTTTTCTTTTTGTCTTGACTTCATAAAGTAAATATGATAGAATACAAATATAATTTTAGGAGGTGAAAATATATGACCAATAATTTATTTATAGTTAAGGCTATTGATTCAGAAACCAATGAAAATATGGAATATGAATATAGTTGTCTGGAACATGCAAAAGATACTTATAACGTATTAAAAAGACAATCAGACATTGAAAATTTAGTAGTGTTAGAGTATGATTTTGCAAGCAAGAAATATCATTTAGTAGAAATATAAAAATAAAAAGGAGGATATATTATTTGATTGTTTTAAGTTTATTCGATGGAATAAGTTGTGGTCAATTAGCTTTACAACGTGCAGGTATAGAAGTAAATACATATTATGCAAGTGAAATAAATCCAAATAGTATTAAAATAACTCAAAATAATTTCCCTAATACAATACAATTGGGAGATATAAGAGAATTGTCAGAGTTAAAACTTAAAAAACTACCTAAAATTAATCTATTAATTGGCGGATCTCCTTGTGAAAATTTGAGCATCACTGCATGTAATAGACCCTCAGTAGCAAGTGGTTTAAAGGGTGAGAAATCATCCTTATTTTTTGATTATGTGAAAATTTTACATATTGTTAAACCTACATATTTTTTACTTGAAAATGTTGCAAGTATGAAAGTAGAAAATAAAAATATAATAACTAGCATACTAGGAGTAGAGCCAATACTAATTAATAGCAATCTAGTATCAGCACAGGACAGAGAAAGGTTTTACTGGACTAATATTCCTAATATTAAACAACCGATAGACAAACAAATTTTATTAAAGGATATCATGCAGCAAGAAGTATCAGAGAAATTTTACTATAATAAATCTTTTATATTTCATGGCATAGATAAAAAAGTTATTGCAACATTGAAAGTCAATACCACTGATATGTGTAAGAGGGTTTATAATCCTAATTTCAAGATGGCAACATTAACAGCAGTAAGGGGAGGATACCAGGAAAAGAAAGTATATGACAATAACAGAGTAAGGAAATTAACACCTATAGAATATGAAAGACTTCAGAATTTACCGGATAACTATACATATGGATTCAGTAATAATATAAGGTATAGCTGTATAGGGGATGGATGGACAGTTGATATTATAAGTCATATGTTAAAAAATATTAAAATAGAGTATGAAAATAATAATTATGATTATGCGAACACATTATATAATTAGTTAAAAAATTAGTTAATATCTGACCCTTTTGGGGTCTTATTTTTTGTTCTAATTTTTCTGTATAAATAATATATTAATGTAACAACAAAACAAAATAATAATATATAGGAGGTAACACTATGAGACAATACACATTTCACTATAAATTAAATACTCATATAATGGGATATGAAGCATATTTAAAAATATTGGTTGAATCATCATTAGAACCACAAAAGGAAGTATTAAATATGATAGTTATAATGGCAGCGGAAACAGGGATTGATGAAAAAGAATTTATACCTATTAGAAAAAGAGAATTTAAAAGAAATAAAGATAAACAAGTTTATATGGTTGATAATTAGAGTATAATTTTAATAAGTTAATTAAAAAAAGAGAAGGCCAATATTGGCCTTCTCTTTTTTCCTTAAACATAAAATAAAACTTTACTTTTATATTAATTAGTATATAATGATATACTAATAAACAATATATGTAAAATAAAATGTATTAACAGTGTTACGGATTCCCTTGTATTTATATTTAGATTGTGCTATAATGTTTATAGTAAGTTATACATATTTTTTAAGGAGTTGATTTAATGAATTTAACAAATACACAATGGAATAATTTATTCTGTGAATTTGAGCAACAAGGGAAAGAAAAAGCTAATTCCATGAGCGAACAATATTTTTACTTAGGTGAAATTGATTGCCCAGGTGAAATGTTATCCGATATTCATGTAAAATATTCTGATATTCAAAATATTGGTAAAACAAATTGGTTAAAATCAACTACAACAGGTAAATATTATCATGTTAATGATTGTACCCTTGATAATTTGTATGATGTAGGGAAAATTATTTCCAATGATTACGAGTCATCCTATGATCCAGAATATGAAAAATATTCTTTACTTTCAAAAGAGGAACAAATTTTATACCGTATAAATAATCAAGGTATATCTGAGCAATTGGCGAAAGAATTAGTTTATAATGAATTTGGTTATAATTGGAAATATACCATTGAATATAAAATAACTGAAAAAATAGTGAATACTTTTGATAATTCAATTAAAGAACGAGTATATGAATGGAGTATTGAGGCCGATACAGTTAAAGAAGCAAATGTAAAGTTAAATTCAGAATTAAGGAAGGAGGGTGAAACAATTTGTACTTTTACCAAGTATCCAGAAGGGTATAAACCATCTATTGGTGAAATGATGACAGGTGGTAACTTTCCAAGATATAAAGAATATATTATTTCTATATCTGTAGAATTATTAAAAATTAATAATAACATTAATTAATAGAGTCTGAGGACTCTTTTTCTTTTTGCTTAATACAATTAACACTTTACAAATATAATATTATTGTGTTATAATAGGTTAACGGATTATACAGGAGGTGCGGAACAAATGAAACATACTGCAAGAAATAACGAATTTTTAGAAGCAATAAAAAAGGTTATGAATGCCAAAATATACAAAAAAGCATTAACAATTTATAATGAACAAGGGCAAGCTGAAACAGTTAATTATTTAAATCAGTATTGTAAATGGGAAATATTAGAGAAATATTATGTACCTGCTGATATGTGGTATTATAAAGAAAGTTAGATCCAAGCTGGTAATTTATGTCAATATCTGAAGGAGGGGGATTTTATATGGAAAGAGTAAGGAATAAAATTATAATATTAGAAAATAATGCTAATATTTTACTTGATGAGATTAAAATTAATATTGAGAATATGCAAAAATATAACCACTATGATTATAATTTAATTATTAAAAAAGTTAAAGAATTAGATGAAATTGACACAAAAATATGTTATTGTAAAGAATTATTAGATGAGATGTAGAGCCGAAAGGCTTTTTCTTTTTGTCTATGAAAATAACACTTGACATTATTATAATAGAATGTTAAAATAATAATGAATAAAAAAAATAAATATAAGGAGGAAACTTATTGACTAGGGAAGAAATGTATTGGAAATCAAGAAAAGAGGAAGGAGGTATAATTTATAAAAAATGCTCTGATTGTGGAGAGTGGTTGCCAGAAACTACAGAAAATTTTTACATGAGAAATAAAAAGAAACAGGAAAGAGGATTAACCAGTAAATGTAAAAAATGTAGTATAAAAGAAAGTCAGTCTAATTATGATCCTAAAAGACATACTGAATTAACAAATTATTATTATCATAATAATGAAGAATATAAAAAGAAAAATAAAAGTTATACCTCTACACCAGAACAAAAAGAAAAACAAAGGAAATGGAGACAATCAGAAAAAGGCAAGGAGTATATGAAAGAAAGAGGAAGATATAGACAACAGCATAAAAAACATAAAATAAGTAAATTGGAATGGTTAGCATGTAAAAAATATTTTTATAATAGTTGTGCTTACTGTGGTTTACCTATAGAAGAACATTATAATATATATGCAGGTAAATTAAGAAAAGAAGATTTGCATAAAGAGCATGTTGACGATAAAGGAATAAATAATTTATCTAATTGTGTACCTGCATGTAAAAGCTGTAATAGTGAAAAACATACTGATATCTTAGAAATATGGTATAATGAAAATAATAAAAAATTCACTCAAGAAAGATATGATAAAATAATTAAGTGGATTAAAGAAGATTATAAATTATACATAGAAACAGAGAAACCAAAAAGAACATATAAAAGAAAGAAAGTTAGTTAATATAATACATAGCAAGAGATTAACAGGGACTAAAACCCCTGTTTTTTCTTTGTTCTCCTACTTGACACAACAACAAAATAGTATTATAATTATACTCAGTTAAATACATATCGAAGGGGGGCTATTAAAATGAATCATAAAGAAATCATATTAAAAGCAATTGAACATATGAGGAATAAAGGCAAAATACCAACAAAGAAAGGTGTAGCAGCTTTTCTGGAGGTGATATTAGATAGGCCGAGGAATTATTTTTTAATGTTGATGGGAGAAATGAATTTGCAGATTGAGGAAGGTATATAATAGAAGGGAGCCGTTAAATATGAAATGTGAGGCCGTAACCTGTAAACATAATAAACTTGATAATTCTTTATATGGTTATTGTCAAAAGAAATATCCTAAACTTGAAACAGAACAAGACCCAGTAACATATGAGGAAATAAAAACCAGAAGGTGTTTTGATTATGAGGAAAGAATAACAGGAGAATAAAAAACTCCTGTTTTATTTTTGTCTGAGGTATTGCAATATTATTATATTTATATTATAATAGGTATTAAGTAGTACATACATAATCAAATTAAAAGGAGTTGTCAGAACAATGACAAGAGAAGAAATGTTAAATAATATAAAAGAAACAGTGAAGGCTTTTTATGTAGCAGGTGGAACAATAGAAATAAATTCTAGTTTGCCATATGTAGCAATTAAACAACCAAACGAAGAAGAATACTTTTTTCAGGGTGAAGAGGCTGAGAACTTATTAAATGAAGTTCCTGACGATATAAACGAGGAAGAATATATTATATGGATATCTCAA
>Ga0209728_1000754_pt1 | contig 23324 bp, 29 predicted proteins | sample RifGroD1_FD_183997 | JGI IMG/M metagenome (GOLD analysis project Ga0209728, IMG submission 183997) | Groundwater microbial communities from Rifle, Colorado, USA - Groundwater D1 (SPAdes) (version 2) | ecosystem: Environmental > Aquatic > Deep subsurface > Groundwater | place: Rifle, Colorado... | reverse complement strand
TTAGAAACACCTAAATTAAATAATGGAGCGGGGTTATGATTATTGATAAAATTAGATTCTACCAACTTGATATCAATATACTTATCGGCATTTTTAGTAAAAAACTTTAATATTTCTTTTAATTTATCACGTTCTTCACTGTCTTCTATATTTTTAACATCTTCAACAATTACTACTTCATAATCATCTCTGTTTTTATAATGGTGATAGTAAGACAGCAATGTATTATGTAACCATCCCGCCCTTTTTATATATGGGAATACTATTGAATATTTTTTACTCATTAATGCCAGCCATCAATTTTAGAAGAAAGTTATCAAACGCTTTAATATTTTCTTCTGTTACAATATTTTCGTATTCACTGGTTTTTTCAGCACCAGCAAACCAGTGAATACCAACCGTATTTTCAAATAAATTAGAGTGCTTGCCAAAAATTAATTCAATTTGTCTCCAATCAAATGGATAGACAGTTGTAAACGGAATATTATCAATTTTGCATTCATATTTTTCTGAAAAATCGTCAATATTTTTTTTATTATATTTAAAAAAAGAAGTAAATAAATCTCTCCCAATTGTTTGATATTGCAAATTATCTATTTTATTTATAGAATTTACACACATGTCAAATAATTGTTTAAAAAATTTATTATCACCAGCACTTGCTAGAAATCCAATATTGTGGCAATTATAGTGATAACAAACTAGAGTATCTTTCTTTTCAAATTTATTAAATAACTTATCTACTGGAGAAGTATAAAAAATATCAAAGTCTGACCACAAGCCTCCAACAGATGAAAGTAAACTCAATCTTAATAAATCAGACTTATGGACTTCAGATATCTCTTTAGCTAATTTAAAATCAGTTTCAACCAAAGACACATTTTTTATATTGGCCAAATCATCAAAATAGTCCTTTCCTACAGGACAATATTTTTTTTGTTCAAATCCGTCCCATTTAATTTCTTTATTAATATTTTTAGGATAGTAAACAAAAATCTGCCAATCCGGATTTAATTTAGAAAAAGAAACCACTGTCAAATATTTCATATAAGACAAGGGTTTATTTTTACCCCAATACAAATGAATTTTCTTAGGTATCATTGATTCTCCCAAATCGCATATGTATTTTTATCAATATTATCTGTAGATGTTTTAAAATCAAATTTTTTAAATACTCTATCTGGAATAAAACATTTATGTTCTTGATATTTATTTATTCCAGTGCCTTTCCAATCTGAATCTGGAGAGTTCTCCATCCATTCAAATATATTATTTTTCTGACCCAACCAATTGATGTTAATATTGTCAAAGAAATGAGATGGTGTATAAATAATAACCTTTTTTCTAGCCATTCTTTTCATCTTTTTTATAAGATTATAAGCTTCTTTAAAATCAAGATGCTCTAATATATCTAAGGCAATTACAACATCAATTGTGTTTATTCCAAATTCATATTTTGTTATATCGGCACAAATAGCATTTACGCCCAGCAACTTAATTTTATTTATATAAGGCTCATATATATCAAATCCAACAAAAGATTTACACCTTAACCCCATAACCTCTTGCAATACCCCGCATCCAAGGCTTGAAACAGAATCGTTTCCAGTTATTTCTTTTTGAACTAAATCACCTAGCCAATTCATAGTAAGCCTTAAATAAAATTAATATGTTTTGGTTTATCTTTGATACAATAATTTATGAATTCATTTTTAGCTTTATAAAGACAAGGATTTTTACATCTCAGATCAGGATTATGAGATTTAAACATATTGATCTTGTCATCACTCATCCACAAATCTTTGAACGATTGATTTTTTATAGAACCAATCTTCCCTTTTTTATTATACGCAAGTGTACAGCAAGTATAGACATTATAATCAGCCCCTACATAAGCAAGTAAATCTTTTGTAGGACAAAAATTATAGTCTTGAACTCCCTCAAACATGTCTTTCATTCTATCATTAAAAAGATTAAAAACAGTAAAATTATCATCAGATAGTTCTTGAGCTTTTTTAGCCAACTCAAAAGAATCTTCATATATGCCATCAAAATAAGAATAGCCATCTGGGGTAAAAGCAGCAGATATTCTAAAATTATCTACTCCAATTTCTTTAAATAATTTTGCTGCATCAAATATTTCTTTGTAATTATATTTGTTAACAACAAATCCTGCTCCTATAACACTATCTTTTTTGTATTTAACTAAATTTTTAATATTTTCAATAGTCCTGAAAAACATCTTTTTATTTACTTTTCTAAAAGATGAATATGTTTCTGGTGTAGCACAATCAACTGATATTCTAACCCAAGCTGAATCGCTTAAAATCTTACACAATTCATCATCTAACGCCATGCCATTTGAAACTAGAGCTAGTTCTAGTTTTCTATCTAATATATCTCTGAATATATTTTTAATTTTTGGGTGGACAAGAGGCTCTCCTCCTCCGGTTATTTGAATAGCTCTTACCCCCATATCAACACAAGAATCTAACGTTTCAACAATTTTTTCATAAGAAAGTAAGTCTTTATCATTAAATATTTCATTTGATTTATTCCCCTTCAAGCGATACGCACATGTTAAACAAGAATTGTTACACTTATTTGACGGAATAATCTGGACTTGCAATGGATTTGGTTGTTCTCCATCTTTAAACTGAATTAATTTGTCAAAGCTATGAATAATTTTGTATGGTGAATATTCCTCTTTAATCATTTTTCTCCCCTATTCCAAATTGCCGAAAACTCTTTATCTACTTCAACTGTCCCCAAATGTTTATTTGTACAACTCGTATCTATAAATATTTTATAGCCAGCTTGTTTAACTAAATTACAAAAATAAACGTCTTCACCAATATCGAATTGAATGTTAGGATCTGGATTTTTCATAAAAGAAAAATAAGGCTTTTTAATTTTGTTGAAAACATCCATATTAACTAATAAACATGCTGCGCCAACACTATCTACTTCAATTAACTCATTCTCTGGGACATTATCTATCGTTTTATAATTGTTTATCATACCATTAAAAGCACAGACTGAATATGGTGTAGTCCTCATAAAAGACAACCCAGATACAATAGGTAAGTTGTGTGAAAGTAACTTAATTATTGTATCTGGGTTATGTCGATGGTCTACATCAAGAAAAAGTATGTGCGTACAGTTGTATTTTTGTGCGGCGTCAACTAATTGATTTCTCATTGATGCCAGTCCTTGATAACCACCAGCTCTAAAAAATACGTGATTATCAGGCTTGCGCATAGCCATGAACGATTCAAAAAATTCAACTGGTACTGTATTGTGTGTTAATGGCACTCCTATAGCTAATTTTACGTCTTTCATTTTTCTCCCGATAATGAATGTTTTATTTTTCTTATCGGAAAATTATAAAAAGACTTTAACTTTTTTGAATAACAACGTTAAATTCGATTGAGTAAACCCAAGATTCATCTTCTTCTATCCAAAACGGGCCAAATATATTCTTTAACCCCATTCTATGACTATTATATCCTGTTATAGATAATTTATAATTATTAAACTGAGTAATTAAATAGCCTAAAATCGTACCTGCTTCAGAAGAAGAATTTATTGTATTAGAATGAATATTAAATTGGCAAGTGATGTCATCAATCGCTTGTGTCTGATCAGAAACTGAATTAAAAAAACAGTCATAAGAATGGTTAAATAAAAAATATCTAACAAATGGAAAGACTGGAACTTGTGGGGCCTTTACAAAATATAACCTGCTACCTATAGATGTATTAAAATTACTAGAAGCCGTTCCCCTTGAATAAATTGCAGTAGAAATAGAATTCATTATTTTCCTAAATATTTTTTAAATATATTTAAAATTTCAGATGTATTTTGCTTTAACTGTGGTCTCAAAAATGGCCTTTTAGCAGAATACCATGTCAGGCCCAACTCATGTCTGACACCGTTATCATTTGTAGTTCCAACTCTCCCAAAAATTGCTTGGATATTGTTACCATAAATAATTGGGCTTATTTTGCTATCTCCACTTTCTGCCCCACCACTTTCTCCCCCAGATGTCACCCAAGAAATAGACCCGTTCAAATCACCAGTATCTGGAGCAGGAGGAACACCAGGGACAGAAGCTTGATGCAAACCTTGTCCTGGGACTTTAGATGGCCACATTCTGCCCGTACCTTCAATCATAGAATCTCTAACATTAGCTGTCACGGCGACACAGCTTTCTTTAATTGCTTCTTCGCCAATAGTTTTAACAGCAGCCAAAACCTTGTCGTCAAACCAAACAGCTTTCATTCTACTTTCTTCAATTCTAATGATAGCGTAATATTCTTATTGGCGAGATTATCTACAAAATTTATTTGATATAATATACCATCACAAAATGCCCTATCTTTCTCTGTTACAACAATATCTTTTGGAAAATCACAGTTAAAATAATGCGTAGAAATAGTTTTTGTCGAATCGTTGACAAATCTTTCCCTGGCTTTAAAAGCAATAAGAGTCCCTTTTAAAGTCTTAATGCCATACCAAGACGTTGTGTAACCACCCATTCCATCAGAAACAGATGTCTGTCTATGTATTTCTAATTTGACTTTATGGCCAACCATTACTATACCTTGCGTTTTTTATATCTTTCAAGAATCATTTTAGCTTCTTTTGGAAAATCTCCAGCTTCAAAAACAGATAAAACAGAATTATTACCAACCCTATATTGAGTTAGGCCAAACCCATCTTCATTCCTTCTATTGTAAAAATACTTCACCAATATTTTTACCGCCAGTTGCAAATTTTTCGGCATATTGTCAGCAGAATACCCAGCAGTATAATCAACATAGATATTTCTAAAACCTTCTGGCCATCCACCAAATTTCCGAATTTGAGCTTTATCTAAATCAACATAAAAACTATCTTCATGATCGTCTGTTTTATATAAATCAACCCAATTACTGTCTATCACATTTAGCCCATACACAGGAATCAATTCTGTGGACTTAACGCTACCGTAGACAGACGAAAGAATTTCTGCTTCCCATCCATTGCCTAAGGCGTTAATCGCGGCTACAACAGCCGTTACAGTAGTATTAGAGGCAAATGTAACAGAAGTATCGGCAGTACCATCTAAAACAAGTCTTAACCCAGTTGTAGTAACAGAGACAGTTGCTGTTGATGTTGAGTTAGTGTTTCTGACTTTCATTACTCCAATTATCCATACCGCAACTCTATCTACTGCTGTTATGGGATAATTGTTTAAATTAATTATAGAACCGCCGCTACTATCGTACCTTTCCAATCTATAACTTGTTTCTTCAAATACGCGTCTACAATAATCAGAAACAAGTCCTTCAACATCTTCTCTGATTATATCAACTATCAGAGTTGGATCTCCGGCTTCAATATCTGAGACTATAGTTTGAGCCGCACTTTTATTGCTATCAAGTCCAAGTGTAAGTCCGGCGTCAGAACTTGTATGAGTATAAGCAATTGTCTTGCCCGTTCCAGCATTTATAGTAAAAAGTCTTGTTGTAGAAGAATATGATACAGCAAATGTTATTACACCTGTGCCGGTCAAAGTAGTGTTTGCGTTCATTTGAGTCTGAAGATGAGAGGCTAGCCCAGATCCATCATATGTACCATCACTCAAATCTATATTTACTGGACCACCACTAGAACTAGTAAGATTAAGAGTGTTATTCGCTTTAGTTATTGTAAAATATCCTTTATCAATATCTAAAAATGTAAGACAATCATCTAAACTTACAATGGCCATAATTTTACCTAATTATTCTTGATCTACAAATTTATTATAAAGACTCATGTGCTCTTCAGTCAAAAAATCTTTTTCTTTACAAACTTTTAATCTGCCTTTAATTATATTTAAAACATTTTTAGGAATATAAAATTCTTTTTCAGAATCATTAGTCCATTTAACTTCTCCATCTTCTTGATGGGTTATTGAGTACAAGTCATGCTCATCTTCAGTAAAAGACAAATATCTTAGACAATCTTGATACATACCATAAATAGTCATGTCCACTTCTTGAGGCAATAAATTTAAAAGCAAGATCCTATCAAAAACACTCAACTTAATCAACATTTAAATCTCTCCCGTCTAAAGTTATGGCGAAACTGAAATCGTGACTTTCTTTTCAGGGTTAACGTAGAAATTGATTGGCTTAATGATACGGTCATGAGCCACCCATTTTACCTCAGTTGAATAATCACTTTCGTAACCATAGACATCATAAGCTGTGGCGGCGAAATAATAGGTTGTTCCAACAACAAGATCCCCTACTGAGCCCTCAACATGACCATCCACCATTGTGCCCATTTTCTGGTCAACATCTAAAGTGTATTTTTTTGACGCTGTGCCATAGTAGATCTTATACCCGGCAAGGCTGGTCTCTGCATTTGGAGACCAAGAGAACCTTGCCTCGGCAGCAAAAGCATAACTGGATAAGAATAAAACAAAAATAGTCGCAAAACAAATTTTCTTTAACATAATTTTCACCTTGGATTAAATCTCTCCCAATATGTTTGATCTATTTCAATTGTACCTAAATGTTTGTTATCACAACCGGTATCACAATATATTTTATATCCAGCCTGTTTAGCCTTTAAACAAAATGCAAAATCTTCACTTACAACACCGTCGCCAAACCTATAATTCATTTCGAACCAAGGATAATTAATTTCTTTAAAAACACTGACATCAACCAATAATGAAGCAGCTCCAATAGCATCTACTTCAATTAATTCATTTTTATTCCATTGTATTATATTCTTGAATTTATCACCATCTTGTTCGAATATAATTGGGTCATATGGATAAGAACGCCTAAAAGATAAACCAGATACAATATCTTTATCATGTGACAATAATTTAAGGATGGTATCGGAATGATGTCTATGATCTGTATCAAGGAACAATATATGGCTAAATGTCCCATCTTTAAGAACGGCATGAATTATTGAATTTCGTTGATCGTCTACTCTTCCCCTATTCCCAATTATTACACTATGTTGGGGTTTCTTCAACTCTATCCATGATTCAAAAAATTTGGTCGATAAAAAATCCCAGTTGCAAGGAAGACCAATGGCGATGTTAATATTACCCATTACAAACACCAGCTAATTGCTAGTTCCGGGAAGTTTAATTTATGAGGCAATCCTTCTCTTATAATAAATTTATCTCTTGCTAATGCTGCATCTTTAGCAGTTTTAAATGTTGTTTTGTTAAATACTGTCTTCCCATCATTTCTTACAATTGCAGAAAAAGATTTTCTCTCCGGTTTATAAGACACCCCACAATATCCAGAAGTGTTATTCGACTGTAATAATCTTTTATTAAATCCATTCTCTCTTATAGTTATAAATCTACAATTCCAAGGAGCATAAGGACCATCATTATCGATTCGATCTAATTGAAGACCTTCTTCCCATCCATTATTTAAACACCAATCATTAAACACGGGGAATTCAAACACCCATTCACTACATACATAAATTCCACGCCCACCATAACTGTCATACGATCCATTATTCACATTTGAACATCTACTATTGATATGTTTCCAAAGTGAATAAATTTTATTCCTTGATTTTCTTCCACCCATCCCATGAATTGTGGATCTCTCTACTAATTTCTCTATTTTAAGACAGCCGCAAGATTGTGATTTCCCACTCCTCAAAACTTGTAAATTAACTAATTTAATTGTCTCTTTATCACATAAACATTTTACAACGACTAGCCTACCTTGCCTCTGACTATATGGCAAATCAGCATAAATTACAACCCATCTTCCATAAACGCATCCCAAAACATATTCTTTTACATTATTACTCATAGTATTCCTCCTATACAATCCATAATATATTGAGAGAAGAGGTGGATTAAATCTCTTGTCGGGTGCGCTCCCTATCCCTCAATATAACTATATTCTAACTTGCGTAAACCACTAATCCTTTGATTACATGGAGATTTGTTACGGCACCACTGGCAAAATCAGCACCAGCAGTTGAACCGACTGTATAGGCTGCTACATTTAAACTTGTCCCCATATCGGCTGAACCCACCACGATCAGTTTATCAGCGGACTGATCCCAAAGCATGTATTTGCCAGTAGTATCGCCATAACATTTAAAATCCAAACCAGTAGCGTCTTCCCCTAAAACAATACCAGTTGTTGCACCAGTACCTACTTTCTTAAAAATTAGGCTTCCACTTGACCATTCTGATTTAACTAAAGTAACGGGCATAATTATATCCTCCTAATCCATACAAATGTTTATCAGCGGTGGTTCCGCATTCTACTTCTTATTCTTGCCTTTCTTAACTTTTGGGTCTTTTACCATCTTATCTTTTATCGGAAAGTCTAACGACTTATTCTCTATTTTAGAATCGAGAATAACAACGATACCTTTACTTTCCAAATCCAATGCTTTCTGTTTTAATATAGTCATTTTCATTGGGGCTTTATTCCCCATCCACTCCCCAATGAATTCTACTTTTACATATTCTAATTTATTCATTTTCTCCCTGCTTTAAAGACAAAGCTTGAGTGAAATATCTCAAGCTTTGTTTAAATCAATAAATTAAACAATGGCTGTTGGTTTTACTTCTTGGATAATCTTACCACCACCAAGAATACATACAATTGTCCCATCTACTGGGTCATCAGTAGTTTCATCAGTGGCGAGCCTTGCATATTTATCAGTACCAGAAAGTCTAGAACTATCGATCTCAATCGCATAAATTTGGTCGCTACCAGCAGTAGTTGTGAACCCATACGCAGTAGCTGTCTGCATATCAGACCAAGTATCACCACTAGTACAAGTCCAATAATTAAATGCTACAGTTGTCGCAGTTGAAGGCGTAACATCATCACAACTTTCAACACTGATACGTGCAACACCAGTAGAACCAGCCGCTTTTTGAATTACCCAAAGACACTGTTCGTATTTGCCAAGATTAACAATATCCGTATTAGGACTACCATTAAACAAATCCTCATAAGCTGCTTGACTAGCACTAGGCATGGCGTTTACAACATGAACATTCTGAAAAAGTCTTCCACCCATAATTTATACCTCCATATTTATATTATAAAATTATACCCCCTACGATATTAATAAAATGTGGAAGCTAAGACGGGAGATTTCTTAGCTTATCAACTTTAGTTTAAAACCAAAGCCTATCCACACTAATATTATTAACTTCTTGAAGTAATTACAATAAACGGAGAAATTGTGTCAGAACTGGCCTCTGGAGGCACCAATGCCTGCGGCATCCAGCTTTGACCAGCAACGTAAAAGCGCCACCGATATGCCATCTGATCAACGTCGAATTTTAGGTGCATAGAAGTGTCAAAACCAATACCACCATCACCACTAAGCATACCGAGTAGATACTGTTTCATGTCAGCAAGAATCAAATCGCCAGCAGTGCCTAAAGCTTTTGCATGGTGGCTAAAAACAACAGGGAGCCCAAACAACGTATTATACGGTTTCCCACTAGCCCCACCCGCTGGCATAAATACAGGGACACCAGCGGTGCCTACAGTTAGAGACATGCTTGCAAGCTGAGGAAGAGTATTGGGGTTGGCAATCCAAACAGCATTAGATGGATTAATGCAACGCGCATACATTTTAATAACATTTTCCCAAACAATGGTCGTAGCTGGTTGACCAGTCTCAGCAGTGATAGAGACAAGACAAGGGGCAGAGAGTAACCCCTGTGGCTGGCCAGCGCCAGTACCTTTAAGGATAACCCTGTTCATTTCATAATTAAAACCATCAGTAAACCCTTCACGCAATATATTCTCCATACTCATAGGAGAAAAGCGAAGAATTTCATCACTAGCATAGGCAAGAGCTGTTACTTTATGAAGATTTAGATTAATATAACCAAACTTGATATTCTTTTCAGTAAGAGACCCTTCCTCTTCAGTCCATTGCCAAGCAACGTTACCATATACCAAGTTCCCAGATTTATCGAAACCATTGACATAAGGAATTTTTACAGAATTTGACTGCATAGGAATTTGAGTACACCGACCCATCAACTCATTCTGTTCTTTAGCCGCAACAAGAAGGTTTTGCCGAAATTCTTCAGGAACCAGATAACCACCGGCTTCGCCGTCACCAACATTCTGAGAAGGAGAACCAGCAGCTTTAATGGTTGCACAATTATCTTCCCATTTAGAAAGTTCTGGAGAGAGTTTACGATATCCAGACTGAGCAGCTTTAGCAACATCAGTTGCAAAGTGGGCAAGTGTTTTAAACCCAGCCTTCTTATCTTTTTCTGCTTCACTCTGACCAACCACAATACGTTTTTCAATCGGCTCTACTGCGGCTTTAATTTTTGCATCAATTTCAAGAGCAAGCGATTCTTTAAACTTAAGAACAGCGCCTTCAACTACGGAAGCAGCACCCTTGCTGATAACTTCATTAAGTTCATCAATAGTCATCTTACTTTTAGTTTCTTCAGCCATTTTATTTTATCCTCCAAATTTTATTTTATGTTTAATAATCGCCTAATATCTCTTGTATGATATCTCTAGCAATTTAATCCTCAAATTCAATTATACCCTTAGCTTTTTTAATTCTATCTTCCACTAAATCAGAAAGATCGATCTCATCAAATGTCTTTTTAACTTTATCAACAAATATATCTTTTATTTGAATAGCATCAAAGTCAAATTCGACTTCTGATTTTTTAACCGGGATTTCTATTTCTATAAAATCAATGCTTTTTGTCTCTATATTATTGCCAATATCTTTTTTCTTATCTACGTTCTTTAAATCTTGAATTAAGCATCTTTGCTCTTTCATTTGTTCTAAAGACTGAATTAGAGCTTCTTCAATACTAATTCCATCATCTTCAGCAATCATTTTAGCAAATTCTACTAATTCTTTTAAATGAGCGCCAGAATATCCATCTGTTAATTTAGCAAACTCAGTTATAATATCCTTATCGGCATCTTTTATAAAAAACTTTAATAGTTTTATTCTGTTATCTTCATCTGGAAGTGAAAAATTTATAATATGATGAAACCTACCAGGCCTATCAATCAATGCGTCTGGAATATCTTCTGGGAAATTTGAAGTTAAAATAGTTAGAACACCTTTATTTTCCCTTATCCCATCCATTTCAGTTTTTAACAAATCAACAGTATAGCCACTAAGCCATGTATCAATATCTTCTAAAAAGAAAACACTAGGCGCAAGAGTTCTAGCCATTTCAAAGCCAATGCCTAAAGCACTAGCAGCTCCCCAGCCAAAATCTTTAGATGAAGCCCAGATAAAAGTCGTATCTGCTTTATTCATCAAAATCTTCCCAGTTAATGTTTTGCCCGTACCTGGGGAACCAATAAACATCATTCCACGACTAGGAGACTTTGTAGATAATTTTTCAATATTCTTCTTAATTTTATCCTTTGCTTCATCATTTGGGAAAATGACATCATCCCATCCTATTTCCTTAACCTCAAGAAATTCTCCACCAATAGAAAATTTTTCACCTTTAAGATAATTATTCTCATCAACCCATTTTATAGCATCTCTGACAAACGATTTATTTAATTCAATATTTTTATTAGAAGTAAAAATATCAATACTTAAACCACCCCAATTTTTATAAATTTGAAAAACAAACCTATCACCATCATTTGATTTATAAAATTGAGTTCCAGTTACTAAAAATTCTTCTTCTAATTTCGAATTCAATTTTACAACAGAATGTTGTAACGGTATTTCAGATCCATTACCATAAAAATTTCTTTGATCAAGTAATTCATGCTTAGACAGAACATTTTTGAACGCAGACAAAAAATTGCCTTTCATCGCATTTGGAATAAAAAAATCTGTAGTGAAGATATCTTTGATTTTACATCCCAAATATTTAGTAAAAATTTTATATTCAAATCCTGCCGGTTCTGTTCTTACTTGAGTAATATCAAAATCATTGACATATTCTTTTTTTATTTTTTCAGCATCAATATTTTTTACTTTTAAAGAATTGAAAAATTTAATTCTTTCGTCTATTACATCCGTTTCATTTTTAATCTCTTCTTCTTGTTTCTCTTTATTAAAATCGTCTAATTCTTTTTCAATAATTATGTCTAGTTCTGACTCTTTAATACCCTCTAATTCTTGATCTTTCTCAATTAAAGATTCATTATTATCTACTTCATTAACACCAAGTAAATCCAATTCTTTTGACAATTTTTCTAATGCCTGACCTTTGTCTTTAAAAAACAATTTAGAAATATGGCCATTTTCATCGTTTTCATATTTTTCTACAACAGCAGAAAAATCAACTGGAATATCAGAGAAATTTTTATATTTTAAACTACCATCACTATTATAAAAATTTTTAATTTCAAGAAAAGCAATAGATGTCAATTCTTTCAATTCATCATCAGTAAGATTTACTTCTTTATCCAATTCATCAACTTCTTTATTTTCAATAAACTCTATATCAACATACCAATTACCCATTTTTTTGATATCTTCTTTTGTCCCAAAGCCTTTTGATATAGCAATCTGCAAAGCATCTGGATTGCTTGGAACAGGGACATCGCTATATTCTGTCATAACCCATTGAGTAAAAATACGCTCTGCTCCTTTTATATCATCTTCATTCAACTTCATATTTTTTAATATTTTGTCATTAACATCACTAACATCAATATATGAAATGGGAATAAAACCAATGCTTTTAGCCATAGGGAAACCAGCTTTCCTATATCTCCACACCTTTGCCCCCATACAATCAGAATCTTCTGTGTAATATTGGGTTTTTGAAACTAACCCATTATCATCTGATTTAATCCACATACTTCTACCAAGGGGTAATTCACCATCCTCAAGCTTATATTTATGGCAATACAAAACAATTGGATGTTTGGTATAATGCTCTAAAATCGCGCCTTGTGGCAAAACAATATCACCATCTCTATCAACTGATTTAGTCGTAATATAATCAATAGATGATGTTTCATTATCCTCAAATTTTATATCACTAGGAACAAGCCCTTTTCTAATATATGAAGTTTTTTCTAAATCTATATCAAATTGCTTAGAAATTTGTTTTGCAATTTTTTTAGTAAATTCACTGCAATCATTAAGAGAAAATTGCTGAGTTATTAAATCCATTTTGTCCTCCTGAATAATTATTTTTAAATTCTTCAAATTGTTCTGGTGTTGTGACCTTCCCGTATAAATTATGAAAATGAATATGTTCTTTCTCAATTAACGTCACAACATTATTAATATCGAACAAAATGTGTTTGAACAATCTCCAATTTTCTTTTGTTATGCAATTTTCTTTAATAATAGTAGAATATGATTTTATATGGTGATGATGCAATTTACCTTTTCTTTTTGATAAAATAGAAGTATTTTTATCTCTACTAAAACATTTCTTCCTAATATCTAAATATTCTGACGACTTCCTTATCAAATTTTGGAGAAAAGTTAAGCCGCCTTTCCAATTAACACTCTCCTCTCCTACATATTTACCAATTCTGGCCTCATTAGAACATTTTATGCTACAATATCTTCTTTCCTTTCTATTTGCCCAAATTTTCCACTCTTTAACCCCAAAAACCTTATACTCTTTTTTGCAATTCTCACAAAACAATGTTTTATATGCCGATTCATTTTATTCACATATTTTACAAATACTATTTTTATTTATCGAATATTTATTTTTACAAACCGTACAACAATATTTCTTCCTTTTTGAATTAGTTTGAAATTCTCCTTTACAGTACTCACAAACTTTAATCATTCAATCACACCAATAATTACATTGGATAAGAAATTTATTATCGCCAATTTTTTTTATTACAGAACTATCGTCAATCCCCATACATTTACATTCTTTATTTGCTATACATTTCAATTTTACACTATCATGATTATATCTTGGGCAAAATTCATAATTCTCTGGGATTAGCTGATTTTTATTGTTTTGTACTGCACGAACAAGATTAATCATGATATTCCTTTTTTAATTTTTCTAATGAATAGGTTTGGATATCAAACCTTCCTTCTTTAAATGAATCGAGTAAAACCAAACCCTTCCAATATTCTGTAATTCTACCATGTACATAATCTTCATGTTTCTCAAAAAAACAACCTACGCTTAATATTTGTTGTAAATCATCTTGCCCATGCCTTTTAAAACTTTCATACTCCATACTGTGGACATGAGCAAATACGCAACTTGTAAACATTAGTTGGCTAACTTTTCTTGTAATATTTACTCCACAAACTTCTTTCGTTTTATTAAAAGGAATGTGCGTAAAATTTATTTTATTTAAACTTAAATATTCTCTATAAGGAATAGACTTTATATTCCTTTCTTTTAATTTCAGATCTTTTTCTATACTTACTAGTCCTTCAAAGGTTGGATCATATTCTAAATATCTAACAATTCTGTTTTCATGATTGCCAATTAAATAATAAATATTTGGCCTATATATTTTTAATTTTTGTAATCTTTGTTTTTCTTGTAATTCTAAAAGGTCATAAAATATAACATCTAATGCTGCGTTCCCTTTATCTATTTCTTTTTTATATCTCCTACCTTCCATTCTTTGACGTTTATCTTTATCAAAAAATGATAAACAACTCATTGTCAAAAAATCACCCATAAAAATAATAACGTCTGGTTTTTTATCAACAATAAATTTGCTTAACAATTTAAACCTACTTAAATCATCAAGTTCATCTATATGACAATCACCTATTGGTAATATTAACAATTATTATCCTCTAATTAAATTATTAAAATATATTATCGGAAACGGGCAAGGTATCGTCCGCCAGGGCAACACGGCAATTCATGCAGTGCTGGCAAGATTCGGCTTCAATTTTTATGGTCATCTTCCTGTTCCTTTTTTACCTCATCCTTTTTGGCCGATGATGAACTTGTCCCGATCACATAGGTGATGCTAGTCCCGAGCATCGTGCCGTTGATAAAGCCTATGATGATATTCACGATGTCTTTATTTTCCGGCGGAACAGTGAGAAAAGATACCGCCGCCACATAGCACGACCCAATGATAAGACATAAAAAAGCGAACGCGATTGATGATGTCATATTGATCTCCTATCTAAAATTACCCATACCGCTGAAATGCCCGCCGCCGTGACTATACCCATAAATTTCAGGAGGAATCTGATTACCTAGATACTCCCAAATATAAGAGGTTAAGGTTATATCATCAACCCCATTTAATTGCTTGCCGACGGCGGCAAAACCCCTTGCGCCGGATAGGGTATCCGTTCCACCTCCCACTATTTCTCCAGTGTACAAATAGTCAGCCATATCTGCCTTTATTCTTCCTTCGTTCGGCCATGGCCACAAGGAATCTTCAGTTTCCGTGTCCCATCCAGCTTCGCCATAGAAGGTACCGGCCACTCCTAAACGATACAAAATTGTCGCCCCGCGACCTGCCCCAGCATAACCAGTACCATCTAAATTTGATCCACTTTCCACTCGAACAGGGTAAAGTATTGCAGGTATACCATTTCCAGGATTTCCATCTGCCGGGTCAATAGCATTTGATTGTGCCGCGCAGTAGTCGTTTATGTCTGATGCTGTGATATAATAATCAGTAGTATTATTATATAAGCAATTATATGTTCCATCCGCGAGATCTGCGCCGTAAAGTGCTACCCCCCCTATCCCATACAGTACGTTATTTACTACTGTTACACTATCAGCACTTCCACCCCAGGGATGCAACCCGTCCCCAGTTATATTAATAAGTGTGCAATTCTCTATTGAGAATGCGCCTGTACTATAGGTGTCTGCTCTTGTTTGCTCACCAATATTAGCAATATCAATAGCCAGGTTATTTTCTATTGCTAATCCAAGACCGGGCGAACCGGTAAGCCATGGATTATGGTTGTTGACGCTGATGCATCCTTTAACAGTATTGTATTCAGAACCGTGATGAATATAAAAAGTCCCTGCTACTTCAGAAGTATTTAGCCAAAACTCTTCATGATCGCTATCTATCGCAATGCAATTCTGGAAAGCAACATAATCACTATCGTAAGAGGTGAAATTAGCCATTGGATCAGTCCAGTCTGTTCTGTCATATCTTGCCACACAACGCCTAAAAACATGATGATGGCCCCCAGCTATAAATCTATATCTTCCTGCCCCCCACGCCCAACAATCCTCTACTAAAAAATAAGAGCATCCTGCCCCTATCCAAAACGATGCCCCGGCTGATGGTGGAGTTGTTTCGTCATAGGTAAAAGCACAACGTGAAAATTTAAAATAACTTAGATTAACACCATATGTCATAGTATAATCAAGAGCCTTAATCCCCTCAAATGAGATATATGCATACGGAGCAGCAGGATTACCATCCATCTGTATAAAACCATCTTGGAAAATTGCTAGTCCGTCATGTTCGGCACGAATTGTGGTAAATGCACCCGCTAAACCTGACGGTGGAAGTTGTGTTTGGGACAACACATTATTAGGCCCTGAATATGTTCCATCGCGGATGATAAGAACATCGCTTTGTGACATTTGACTTACCGCGTATCTTAGTGTCAACCACTCGTTATCGGTCGCCCCAGTTCCGCTATCACTTCCACCAGGAGCCATATAATAGGTTGCGGTATACCCTTGGTCAGCAGCTGACAAAAATAAAAGCAAAAATATCCAAAGAGTTCGCATCAGTCCACCGTATAAGTTATTGTTAATTTCGGCCTATTTGTAGTTGTGACATCCTCACTAGAAACAAACACATGCCATGCGACTGGGCTGGTATTCAGAAAAAGAACCCAGCCATAGTTGCTGCCATTATTGATCATATCCTGAACGTCGGCAGCTAATTGTGCCGATGAAAAATCTTTCCACTCCAAGTCACCGATTGTGTCTAGTATGACAGCGGCACTCAGGTCAACATCCCTGTCCGCATTATTATATGCAGCTCCTGCTGTTGACCATGAGTTTCCTGTAGAATACACATTCCATGTTGCCTCTGTTTCTACCCAGTTGCGCAATAGTCTATACGCACTACATGTTGTATCACCATCGTGTGTACCACCTCTCAAAATCGAGAGCGTGGCATTTGTAACCGTAACTGGCCCGGTTATACTTGATAAGTCAAAACTTATCAAAATGTTTCTTATATAACCACCACCGTTAGCTGCACGCGAATGTGAAGTGGCTGATGTCCCGTAGTTTGTCGTTGTAGCGTCTTGGACGATATATGTATCTATCGTGCCAGCATAACTATCAACACCATCTTGAAAAGTTATTTCAACCGGTGTGCCGCAATCACTATCAGCCCCGTCAACCAAACCGTCACAGTCATTATCAATACTGTCAGCGCATGATGTCTCTGGGGTTTCGGTGGCGACACAGGTCTGTTGCTGCACAACCGTGGCCATAAATGGGTTAGCATAGCAGACAGCCGCAAGAAATATAAAGAATAGAGTAAAAAATAATCTTTTCATGTTTGGCCTCAATCTGGGCAATCGCCAGTATTATCAGCGACAGCGACCCATGTCCCTCGTGTCCCCTCGCAGAACCAATCAGTAGCACCGGCACCAGTTGTCAGCGCATAACAAGTCAGCTTATCCCCAAGTGCTGGGGCAGCATTACAGATACACCCATTATCAGTCCCGCTTGTTCCCTCAAAGTTCAGGAAATTGTCAGCAGCAGCTTTGAAACAGGTGTCGTTTGTAGCCATCGCGGCAACGATATTATAGACAAAACTGTGGCCTGGAAAGGTGTCAACATCATTTCCAGTCAGGATAAGATCGGCGTCGTCAGTCTCTCCGTAGTTGGAGATCACTGTTCCGTTGGTTTCATAAGCGGTCAAGGTTGCTGAAGCTGTTTTGATGACTTCTCCAAGCCTGCCGCTTACGATGCCGCTTGTCCGGTATGTTCCGGTAGCGTCAGTGTAAGATCCAGATTTTTCAACGATGGTATCAGCGGCGTCGGAAAGGGTCTTCGCCCTGGTTGCTGACTGGCCGGTGAAAGTTACTGCTCCCGTTGCGTCGATGTCACGAATGGTATTGATAACGAAAAGCACGGTTTCGAACTCGGAAAGAGTGTCAATCATTTCCTTGTTCAACAGATAATCATTCCAGTCTGTGCCATCGGCAATATAGTGGAACCCGTTATAGTAGGAAACTCTCCCAGCTGTGGCGGTAGCGGTAATTGCTGTGGTATTAATGGCTTCATAGTAGTGCTCACCGTCTGCTGCGTTAGAAGTGAATCCAGAAGCCACCAAAGGCTTGTTGAAAGTAAAATCCGTATCACTGACCGTGAATGCCGGGTCTGTCCCGGCACCGGTATCAAATGTGTGAACCTGCGAACCTCCTGCGGCAGTGCCCCATATCACGCCGTCGTAGGCGGTAAAGTCCACACCACCTCCCAGGGTTTCGGCGAATGTCTCCAATGCCTGGATAGCTGCTTTGACAGTTTGGTTATCCGCAATCGTGGACCCGGTGAACGCCCCAAGGTTTGCAGCACCTTCCGCCACGCCTGAGAGGGTGATCAGGTCATCAACCGCAAGGCTGGCCGCAGTTGGAACAGCAACCCATGACCTGACCCCGGCATCTGTTGAGCTAAGGACAAATCCAGTTGTGGCTGGATTATCCAGGGATGGTTCATACACCCCCGCCCCGATAATGGCCTGGATCTCTGCCGAGGTGTCCACGGTTGGATCTTGCTCAGTCGCTGCATTCGTTCCGCCTTTGTCAAGGTCCTGATAGCCGTTGCTGTCGGCGTCCAGCTCAACCGCCAATGCTTGCCAGGGGATTAAAACCAGTGCTGCTATCAAAAAAAGTCTTTTCATTTCATCTCCTCACCATGTAACGGCTTCACCGCCGAAAGTTACTGATTCACCGTCGAAAGTTACCAGCTCAACATGCACCAGTCCACCACCCAACTCATAGCTATCCGGCGTCCCAAGAAACCACAGTGGCGGCGGCATTGACACGCCTTTGCACAACTCGTAGGCTCCTATTGGCTCACCAGACCCGCAATAGACATTGTCATGAGCTGTTCCGGCGTCAAAGATCGATTTGAGGCGTGGGCGACCTTGAGTGTCGAGCAGTGGGTCAACGGTTAAGTCGGTGGCGTCGAGCACTATGTCGTTGTCCGGTGCGTTGTAAACAAGGTTGTCATGCTCAATTGCGACAGAATTGTTAAGCGTTTCAAAACCTTTACTTGTAGGGCTGGAGCAGAGGTTAAGAATCCACGTAGTGGTATTTCCTATGTTGTCGCCATCGGCTTGTGAAAAACATACATCTGGACTCATAACAGTGTTGCCAATCCATCTGTTTCCGCTGCTCTCGTTACTGGCGTTCCTTAACCCCATGCCGCTTGAGCCATTTACGAGGTTATAATCTATCAGGTTCCCTGTGCCTTTAAAAATACATATCCCTCTGCCACCGCAAGCAGCGTTGGTGTTTTTGATAATATTCAACGAAACGTGGTTATTAGTAGACAGCAATGTGTCATCCAAATTCGCCCAATCCAAAATGATACCGCAACCGTCGCAGCTCGCGGTATCAACAGAGTCAATACGATTCGAGAGAATATCAACATCATTGATCCAGTGGAGTTGGAGACAATTTACCGCCGGATAGTCTGAGTCACCGCACTGTCCGACATGGTTATGATCAATGGAAGACGCCAATGTGCTGCCGTCAATTCCGCCAGGCAACCCCATAAATGGGCCGCGTGTGTGGTCAACATCATTCCTGGCAACTGTCAGCCCTTCTACCCTGTGCCCCCCACTCCAGACATCTGCGTCAGCGGTGCCGAATATGAAATTTTTGAGGTAGTCGCCAATGTTATCGGTAATGGAGATATTATACGGGTGTTTCGCATTTGCTCCCGCCTGCGCCATCCTGATCCCTTCCATTGTCCCATTGCTGCGAAAATCATTGTGGTGAAAATTTATGTTGTAGGAATCAGCGGTTGACGTGTAGATATCAAGGCATGTCTGGGAAGTGTCGGAATCACAAATGATATTTTTTACTTCTACATCATGCTGCCCGAAGAAATACACCATTCTCCCGAGCGCAGCACCACCGGAAAATGTTAGGGTGTCGAGACCGTCAATTTGATAATATCCCCTGCCGGCTACTCCGAAAAGAAGGCCTTGCGTTGCGGAGTAAGACAAAACCGGCGCATCCCCGAAAGCTGGCGCGAAGTAATACCATGCATCTGACGTACCGGTAGCCCTAACGATAAGCTGCCCATCAATTGGCCCGGCATCATCGCAAAAGTAAATGGTATCTCCTGGGGTCATATCGGCGGCATCAACACCCCAATTGCCTTGTGTGGAAAACCAAGTCTCGTCATGGGCCGTAGCACAACTTGTGCCTGAATCATCGCCTTGAGTTGCCCCGGCAATATAGACGCCCTTTGCCATTGCCACAGAAGGCAGAAGCAGCAGAGCCGCGACAGTGAGGAGTTTATTTTTCATTTCACCCTCGTCAGCGTGAATTCAAACTTTGGCCTACCCGCCTTATAAAGCACACCTTTTGCTGTGCCGTCCGGCTGGACCTGCACAAGATCGGTAATGTTATGGAAAAATTTATCGTTCCATTCCACATTGTAATCCAGCAAATATTCATTGTCGTCTTTGCCGAATGGATTCTTAATTATTTTGAAATACGCCCCCTCAATCCCCACGGCCCGGTTGAAGCCTTGGCCGTCCCGGATGACTTTGTGGTCATTTAGCGGGTTGAAGATTGCCGCCCAGCCTAAGCACTCAACTGCCCATTCGCCGTCAAGATTCATGTTATTATCAGCCAAAAAATTCATATATTAAAGTAAAGTAAGAATAATCGTTCCGGTAGCACTGACACCACTATTTGACGCAATATCAAGTTGTAATGTAGTTGGGCTTCCAATTGGATAGTTAGCGTTATTACTATCAATCATTGAGTATTTTTCAATAGTACCGCTTGTATCTATATTAGATAAAGCAGTGCCAAACACATCTACTCCAGCATCATCTTTCAATGTTATATCAGCGACACCAGTCGTCACAGGTGTAGTTCCGGGTATATGTCTTATTTTTAAAATAAAACCATAATATCTACTTACAGAAATTCGTGTCGCAGTAGATAAAGATCCATCAGCAGCAGTTTCATAAGCTATTGTTAAAGTCCTTAATCCAGACATTGTACTTTTTGATACAGAAAATGTTACAAGTTCTGCACAATAAACATTAATTGGAACAAATAAAAATAAAAACAAAAAAACCAATCTTTTAACCATCTTGTCCTCCAACTAGCAACCTTCGTGTTTGTGGCATTCTTTACATTTTAATCCAAACCCATCTTTTTTATTTTTATCCTTGCTAAAGGAATTGATAAATTTTTCTTTTTTACAAACGCAACAAATTTTAATTTTGTCCACCCTATACCTCCTTTTAGCATAGATCCTTTTAAAATAGTGTGACAACAAAGTAAGGATTCTTTGCTTTCGGTGATCAGCCTAGTCACACTATATTTTATTTCCCAGCAACTCCATCATTTTTTTAGAATCGTTAACAATATTCCCGGACCCATTTCCATCCCCAATATTTGTTAATATATTCTCAGGAGTAGTCATATTCACAGGGATAAAAGGTTTATTAAAAATACCCCCTAGTGGTTCTTTACCTAAAGAACCCCTAGCCTCATCAACCGAAAGAATTGATGTTTGAACATGTTTAATTCTCTCACTTAACAATTCTTCTCTTGAGTCAGGAACGCAATTATCATATGCTAGAAACAATTTTTCATCATATCGCCAAATCAATTTTTCATTTAGCTTTTCTTCAATCCTTCTCAATCTCGGCTGGATTGTAAAGCTCATGTATTGATATATAGCAGCATCTACATTCGCTCTATTCGCTTCTTTGCTATACATACCAAGTGCTTGTCCAAAAGCGTTTAAAATTAATTCTCTTATCTTTTCTCTACCGCCAAGATAAGACATCTCTTTAGGTGAGGTTCCAACTGGTTTAAATTTTAAGCCACTATCAAGTAATGGCATTTTCCCCGCATTTTTAGGACCAGTAAATGCTTGTTTAATTTCTGCTTTTAACCTTTCAAATTCATGGTCTCCGAGCTCGCTATCTGTTTCAAATGTTCCAGACAATGTTCCTTGGTTTTTAAACATTGCTTCTTCATATTCATTAATAGAATGATTTAATGAATATTCTTCAGTAATAGAAGAAAAAGGAGGAAACCCATAATAAACAGATTTTGGATTTGGCATTTTAAAATGAATTACAGCCTTTTCTTTTAAATCTATAGACTGAGTTCCTTTTTGATATTGATAGCCAGAAATAAAACTTTTACTATCGGGAACAACCTTACAATTTTGTGGTGGAATAATCCAAATTTCTTTTGGAATCCCCATTCGGTCTTCAAGAATATGCCAGAACGTATTTCCAGTAAGTTCCTGATACAATTGTGTCATTTGCATCAGATCAAAATTATTCATGAAATTATTTACATTTTTTTTCAAATCAAGAAATGGGTGATCAAGAACTTCTTCAAACTCACTGGCTTTTCTAACAGAAGTTATATTTGATAAAAATGGATTTTCCCTAATAAAAGCATCTTGAGATTTTGAAATATTTCTCGTAGGGAAATTTTTTATTTTTTGACCTTTCTTATTTTTTGCCACATAAAGTCTAAGAGGAATATTTGCTACACTATCAGCATTTTTAGAACTTGCAATATACACCCAAGATTTATAAGAATTCACCATCGCATTAAAATCATCTTCTGGGTATAACTCTCTACCATATTGCCATGGATAAAGCCATGGCAATGACGTTCTTTTTCTTCCAACCCTAGCAGCTCTCATTTCAATTTCATATTTAAAAGGGTCTATCATTATTTATTTCCTTGAGAAGCTTCAAGATAAACTTTATATCTATTTTTAAAAAAGTCTTCATGAAAATATTTTTCAATAAACTCTTTTTTTTCTGTATCAAAATATTCTGTAATAATATATAACTTATTTTCTTCTGGATCTAACTCTCTTAAAATAAAATCTGGTGATGAAGAATAGTCTTTAATATAAAATTCTATACCATCATGAATTAATAAAAGACCTTTTGGAAATATTTCTTCTAATTTTGCAGAAAAAAAATAATAATTTTGAGCCAAATTTTTTGTTGCAAATATATAAAAAATATTGTAGAGTAGTTTAAAAATATTTTTTATCATATTACTCTTATATGAGGAATCGCAGGCTCAAAGAAACATTGCATTAAAGAAGCAAACTTGTCTGGGCTTCTCCCAATCTTCTTTTTAATTGTTTTCTTATC
>Ga0209728_1000752_pt1 | contig 23337 bp, 28 predicted proteins | sample RifGroD1_FD_183997 | JGI IMG/M metagenome (GOLD analysis project Ga0209728, IMG submission 183997) | Groundwater microbial communities from Rifle, Colorado, USA - Groundwater D1 (SPAdes) (version 2) | ecosystem: Environmental > Aquatic > Deep subsurface > Groundwater | place: Rifle, Colorado... | reverse complement strand
ATTAGAACAATATGAAAATAACGTTGATTCTGTAGTTGCAATTTTAAGTGAAAAATTAGTATCACTAAATGCTCAATTAGCAGAAATTGTAAATGCATCTACTTCTATTCCAGATAGTTTATCAGGCGGTAGTAATAGTGGAGGCTCTGGTAGTGGCTCTGGTTCAGGATATAGAGAAGAAATGAATATGGTTAAAAATGGCAGTTATAATCCTGATACTGGGAATTATTCTATAACAGATGAAGATGGAAATACTCACAATGGAAATGGTTCGTTAGAAGATTATGAGAATGATTTTGACAGGTATCATGACGGTGGATGGGTTCATAAAAAACCTAATGATTTAAAATTAAATGAAATTCCTGCTATTCTTGAGAAAGGCGAGTTTGTTTTAAGCAAAGAGATGCTTAGTAAAATTCCTAATCTTATGGATATTACAAAAAATTATATGAATAATATTAAATTGCCTCAAATACCTAATTTCACTAGCAATATAAATAATATCAATAAAAGTGGTAGTAATAACAATGGTGGAATTACCATACAAAATCTTAATGTAAATACTCAGAATGCTAATAATTTGGTTGCACAGCTTCAAAGTCTTAATCGTTTAACGAACATTCAGTACACTTAATACTTAAAAGAGATTAAATTCTCTTTTTTGATATGTAATTAAATAAATACTTTTAAAACAGAGATAAGGTATGGTCATGACATATCTGATAAGAAGACGACATTTCTTCTCTGTTTTTTTTGTTTTATTTGTCGGGATTTATGATTTATAAAAATAATATTTTACTTATTTTTCAATAATTTTTCAAGAAAGGAGTTGACTCCAATAGCAATCTATCAACCAAATTATTTATCTCCGAATTCCACAACTATTGATAATTCAATAGATCAAAATTTTACTGCTACTATGCAAGGATCATTTTCGGACGCTTATTCATTAATGATTTATGACATGAATAATAATATTGCATTTAATTCAGGTGCTTTACCTCTTTCTCAAATATTGTATCAAGATGATATATTTTCTTTTCCTCTTTCATCTAACACTCTAGTAAATGGAAATCAATATAAATGGCAACTTCAACTATTTTCTGATTCATTGCCTATTCAACAATGTTTTTCGTATAACGCAGGTACTACAACATATACAGATGAAACAGTATTTGCAAATGAGACAACGAATAATATGACTTTGGTTCCAATTGGTACACAAAATGATGCTTATTATTTTGGCAGTACAAGTAAATTTTCAGGAATAAAATTACTAGTCGGAACTGTAGGAATCTATACAGCAACGTTAGTTTGGGAATATTACAATTCTACTTCGTCTACATGGACTTCCATCCCTCTACTAACTGACAATACATTAGGATTTACTCAAAGTGGTATGATTCTTTTTAGTCCTCCATTAGATTGGTCACAAGTAGCTGTAAATTTATCTACAAAATATTGGATTAGATGTAGAGTATCTGCTTTTACATCGAAAACCACATCACCTCTAGGAAATCAAGCATGGAGTAAAACTTCTGCAACATCAAGACAAACTCCATTTTACTGCTATGCTACCTCAACAGTTTCCATGACTGTCCCTGCTGAAATTACATCAAAAAAGCACACGTTTACATCTGTTTACACTCAAGCAGAATCAATTTCATTAAATTATTGGAATATGATTTTTTTAAATTCTAATAATGAAGTTATACTAACAACCTCAAACAGTTATTCAGCAAATATTTCATATGAATTTGATGGTTTTATTTCTAATTCCACTTATAAAGTTTATACAACTGTAACAAATCAACAAAACATCACAGCCCAATCTCCAATTTATACATTTACAGTTATATATGCATCTCCTTCGCTTACAGTAATTCCTACTGCAATTTTACTTCCAGAATTAAGTGCAGTTAAAGTTCTATGGTCTCCAGCAGTTCAAATTGAAGGAACAGTAACAGGAACAAGTGAATATGTTTCTAATTTATTTACTCCAAATAATACTGGATTAAAATTAGATACAACCACATGGGATAGTGAAGATACAGTAGATGATACAATAACATTTGATGAAATTTCAACTTATGATGAGTTTGCTAGTGCATCTATTCTCCTTAATGATTTATTTGGTAAAGTAAATGAGGAAAGTTATGTAGAATTTGAAGTTGATATTCCACTAGATTTTACTGCAAAGATAATATATGTTCCTAATATTACATCTGTTGGTGGAAAAATGATTAGATTAGAAAACAGTATTACCAGTGATTATTATGAGATTGGATATAACTCTGAATTCAACCATTATTATTATAATATTAATGGTTTTGAAGTTAATGGAACAGAAAAGGAATTTTTAATAAATCCAATACTAATAGGAATTAAAGGAGTAGAAGTTTTAATTATATATGATAATCAAATTTATGAGCATTTGCATCCATAAGGAGATGATTTTTTGTTTTTATCAGGATTATTCTTAGGGGTAAATTATTTTCAAAATGTAGCAGGGACACCCTCTCCGGTTAAAAAAATTTATGATAGTATACAGATTTTTGGTGGTGCAACAATAGACAAATTACAAATAGAAAATATAGAGATTGATAATGAAACACTAACAAATATTGCAATTTCAGACAGATTAATTTGGAATCCTACGACTATATTGTTGGCAGAGTTTGAAAATAATTTAATTGCAGGGAATGTTGCAAATCTTGATTCTCCTGTAACTCAATGGCAAATTAGTAGAAGAGAATCAAATAGTAGTGTTTTAAAGATTTTAGGGACTGTTGATGTAGGAGTTACAGAGTTTGTTGATTTTAGTTGTCAACAAAATAAAATTTATGAGTATCAAATTAACGCATTAAACAGTGATCAAATTTCAGAACCATTTTTGGCAGATGAAATTGAGATGAATTTTTATGGGTGGTTTTTAATTGGAAATGATTTAGATGGATCTACTTATGTTTACAAAATGGATTTAAACGTAAGTAGTGGGTCATTAACCAATGATGAAGATTTTACAGAAAACCTATCTTATACAAAATATAATTCATTTTCTAAAGGAACTAGAAATTTTTTACGAGGTTCGATTCAAGCTTTAGTTGGAGATATTTCTTCAGAAAATGGAATTGTTCAATCTGTTGATTTTACAGATACACTAAGAAATAGAATTCAAGATATTACGACAAAAACTTTAAAAAATAGAAAAGGGGAGTTATGGCGTGTAAAAACTCATAACTATTCTGCTACACAAATTAATGATGGTATTGATCAACAATTATATCTTATCAACTTTGACTTTATACAGTGTGAAGATTCGTAAAGGAAGGTTATTACATGGCAAATTTCAATGATTATATAAACGCTCTCGAATCAGGTACATATACACGTAAGGTAAAAATAGAACTTTTAAGGTCAGATGAAACAGTACGAGAAGAAATTACAACGTTAATTTCAAATACAAATGGTAATCTTTCTATAAAAAGAAATAATGGAGTAAGGAGAACTTGCAGTTTTGATATATTTAATTTAGATAATAAATATATACCTAATCCTGAGAATTTTTATATACATCAAAAGTTTCGTTTAAGTTTATGTTTAGAAATACCTAATAAAACTGATTTTTTCTTACCCCAAGGAGTTTACATATTAGATAACCCTTCAGTTTCTAGTAAATTTAGTAATTCTTTAATATCTATCAATGGTGTAGATAAATTCAGTTTGCTAAATGGTGATTTAAATGGGGAAATTGGTTATGTGTATATAATAAATATTGATACTGATGTAAGTCAAGCAATAAAAAGTGTTTTAGAACTAAGTGGAGACCCACAACCTCCTCTTATTGATACTTCACTTGTTGGATTAAAAACACCTTATACCATGACATACCAACCAAATGATACACTTGGAAAAATAATTACAGATTTATCACAATTATATGCTTGTTCTTGTTTTTATAATGAAAACGGTCAATTAGAAATAAGCAAAGATGTAGATGATGATATTAAATCTCCTTTGTGGGACTTTTCAACAAATTCTTTTGTTTATCAAGGTGGTTCAAATCAATTTAATTGGTCAGATCTCTATACTAGTGTTCGTGTGGTTGGGTCAAATATTGCGTCAGGAGTGGCTGTGTCTCATACAGTTGTCAATTCCAATTTACTATCACCAACAAGCGTACAAAATTTAGGTTTTGATAGAATATTTTTTTATCAAACTGATACTATTTCAACCGAGCAACAGTGCATTGATTTATCAGAGTATATTTTAAAAAGAAAAACGGCTGTTCAAAACTCTGTTCAGATTAATAGTTTGGGAATGTTTCATTTAAACTCAGATGCAATTATAACGTTAACTGACTCAAAACTTGGTCTAAATAAAGAAAGATTTCTAATCAATGATATAAATTTACAATTAAATAGTAATGGCACACTTTCAATTAATGCTGTTAAATCTAAGGAAATACCATTTATATAATTTTAAAAGAAGGTGAATGTAAATATGAATTTAAACAGTGAAGAACTTAAAGAACTTGATAAATACATTGAAAGAAAAGTATTAAAAATAATAAAAGAAAGGGAAAATAGATATGGAAATATGCAAGGATGGGACGCTAAAGTTTCAAGTGTGAATGAGGATGGAACTGTAAATGTAGTTCTGATTATTGATCCATCTGAAAATATTATTCCAAATCTTAAAAATAATACTGGATTAGTATTAATAACAAATGACGCAGTACAACTTCATTCAATTAGCACTCTTAAAAACGCATTTATAGGAATAAAGAAATAATACAAAGGAGGGAAAACACATAAATGGCTAAATCAAATCTTCCAAATAATAGTCTAACAAATGACAATCTTACAGCAGAAGCAATTCATTTAACAACATTATATAATACAAAACCTCGCTCAAGCTCAGGTCAAGCGAGTTTCATATCTTCAACTTCTGGATTTACTTATACAACATTAGGTTCAGATTTTGATAATCAAGGACAAGAGGGGTTATTACAAGTATTACAATTAGCACTTGATAGTTATCTTGTTACAGCAGATGATTATAATGGAATTACTGATAGTATTACACAAGTTACTGATGATCTTATTACGCATTCTAATAATACTTCTAATCCGCACGCTGTAACTGCTGTTCAAATAGATGCAATTCCCCTAACTCAAAAAGGAGTCGCAAATGGGGTTGCTACCTTGAATTCAAGTGGTTATCCAGTAGAAAAGACATATGTAACTGGTTCATATACAGGTGATGGTTTAGCATCAAGAAATATAGTCTTAGGCTTTCAACCTTCGGCTGTTTTTGTGATGTTAAGTTATGGTATAAGACATGTCAATGCTTACGATTACGATAGTGGATTAGCAATAGCTGAATATCCAGCTCAGGCAAATTCCGATGTTGGATTAAAGACGCTTGTTGCAGTTATAAGTACAGGGTTTAATGTAGGACATTATACTTTTTTTTCTGGCACCACCTATGTTATATCGAATAATCAAAACACCATAAAATATAATTATATAGCATTTAGATAAGATAAGGAGAGAAGAAAATGATCATTCATAAATCTACTAAAAGCGTAGAAACAAGTTCAATAAGTACAAATGAAAACTTTGGCAATTACGAAAATGTGTTCGTTGTAGATGATTCAAGCGAATTAGGACAAAAAATACTAATCAATCAACCATATTTTGATTTCGTATTAGACTCTAATAATAATCTAATTGATGTCGTGCCAATAGAAAAACCGCCAGAACCAATTAAACCTCTATCAGAAATAGAAACACTTCGCCTAGAACAAGTCCAAACAAAATCAGAATTAATTACTATTAAACAAACTTTTAATCTCATTCCTCCTATTGAAAATACAATAACATTGGAAGATTATCAACAAAATAAAATTTATGAGTTGAATGTGGCATGTGAACAGGAAATACTTGCAGGATTCTATTCTTCATGTCGAGGAACACAGGAGTTTTTTACTAATAGTAGAGACGATCAAAACCGAGTTATAAGTCAAGCAACTTTAGCTACTTTAAACCCATCATATGCTCCAGAATGGAAAAGTGCGTCTGAAACAATTTGCACTCCGTTTACTATGGAACAAATTGTACAATTGGCAACAGAAGGTGCAACATTTATGACTGAAAGAATTAAGATGTTTGAAACCTTACGAAATCAAGTTGTGGCATGTGAGACTATTGAATGTGTGGGTGAGATAGTGTGGGAAAATTATGTATGGTAAGCAGTTAATAAAATATCTATCTCTCTTCTTTATTATGGGTATGATTTATTTCACCTTAGAGGGAGTGTGGCGTAGCAATGCAAATATAATTATGTTACTAATAGGTGGAATTTGTAGTGTATTAATTGGATTGCTTAATGAGTATCCACAATATTATAAATTAAAAATATATCAACAAACTTTAATTGGAACTTTTATAGTTTTAATTGTCGAGTTTGTTTCTGGTATGTTTTTTAATGTGTTTTTAGAGATGAACCTATGGAATTACTCAGATACATGGGGGAATTTATATAGACAGATTTGTATCCCATATACAATATTGTGGATGCTAATAGTTCCATTCTGTATTTTTGTTGATGATTGGCTTAGATTCAAATTATATAATGAATGTGAAATGTATAGTTTAAAAGAAATATATTTAGACTTAATCAAACTAAAATAAAAATAACCAAATGGAATGACATTTTAAAGGAGGTGAAAATAAAAAATGGCAACTTCTATCGTATCTTCAAATGATTTCTACACTACAGTTATTAATAATGAAATTATAACATTTGAATCTCCATTATCTGGTATAGCTATTGAAGCAAAAGATCAAATTTCTATTAAAATTAATAATTCAGATACTATAACTACTTCATTTTTAATTATTACTGATGCATTAATTAATACTTTGCAAATTATGGAACTATCGGGAACTGAAGTGAAATGGTCAGGAACTACTTTGTAGAGATTCAGTGTATAAGCAAAATATAATATTTTATAAATATAAAGGGGGAATAAATAATAATATGGCATTGATAGAATTGGGGACATTAAAGGACTATTGGAAAAAAGTTAATGACTGGATTGATGGGGGTGCATTTTCTCCAAAGGTTAATATTGATCAAACAACTCCAGGAACAACAAATGGCGTAGTAGTAAATTCAAGTATATTGCCTACAGGGGCATCAACAGAGGCGAAGCAAGATACATTAATCGCTAAAGATTTTGCAACTCAAACAACTTTAACAGCTATCATGGATACTAATGGAATTAAAAAAATAACCGATGCAGTAACTGTAGTAGGAAATGCAGCAGATAATGTGGCAGTAAGTGGAAACCCTGTATTATCGGCAGGATTATATTCTGCCATTCCCGTAACTCGTGATGATGGTGATGTTGTTACATTGCAAACTACTGCAAATGGGGCTTTGTTGACTCAGACTACCATTGCTGGGAGTTTAGCGAAGTTGTCAACTGAACCAGATCCACCAGGAGAAGATGGGAATACCTTGATTGTTTTTTACCCTGACCCGTTAGATAATAAATACTATCGCTACTACAGTGGTGTTTGGAGGGAAATCTAATGGATATAGAAACCCTTGGAGCCGCTAAGAAGTTTACTAAAAAGAAAACAGAAGCAATTTCAATTGCGTACACAGATAAAGGAGACATTTTTGAGGCGATAAGTCTCAAGAATTATTCACGTTATTTCACCTCCGAATCTTACGCGGGAATGAGTTGTGACGTTGGTAGCTCAACATTTTCTTATGGTGCATACCTTGGCAATCTGGCTGGTTACGACTCTTATGCTTTCTACGCTCCCGAAAATTGCCAACTTTATGTCGGTAGTACGCCAGCATATTACGCTCTTACCGTTTTGCAAAAACCATCTGGAACGTGGGAAACTGGAGCAGCATACCGTTACATGGTAAGCGCCGATCTAACGCATGCCGTTCGATATCGCAAATCAGAAAGCAATTTGCCGACTGTTGATTCTCCAATGTCATTTAATTCAGGGACGTTATTTGTTATTACCGTTACGGCTGGAGCAGACGCTAATATCTATGTAAAATGGCCCCATTATTCTGATATCTTAAGTCCCAAGATGAAATTGAATGATACGCAAATTGCACAAAGCAAGAATCGCTTTTTTGTATCAACAGATGCCACGCATTTATACGCTTACTTACCAACATTGGTGAACGACAAATATATTAAATATCCGATACTTCATTATACTAGTGTCCCAAATAATGCAGACGGATGGGGTATAAACGAAGCGTATTTAGCAACATATAGCAACGGAGTTTTTACCGACAGAACTAAGGTATGCCTTGTTGGTGAGTGGGAAATGGCTATAAAATTAACTGGTCGTTCCGACTTCATTGGCACAAAAGCACACGGGGACGAGGTTAATACCTATGCCAAGTTCTACGTTGATGGCATTGGATATACACTTGTTGCAGGGGACTCGTTTGCTTGTTCGGAGTTAAAAATTGTTCAGAAGTCTACCATGTACGATCCTAATGACCATACAACCGTCGTTGGATATCACACAAAAGAACACGTTTTTACCGCTAGTGGTATACGCATAAAACAGCGTATAGATTGGGTAGTAACTGATACAGCAGATTCGTCTTATATAGCTATGCTCCCAATTATTCGCGGTAACGACACTACATCTATAGCGCAGATCACGGAAAAGGCTTTTGATGAACTAACGTATGATGAATATGACGTAAGCGTTGGTGGGTTTAGCAACTATATCTCACAACACATCTCTGGGCGTGCTGCCCTTAATATTTATGGTACTACATCTGGTATATCTGCCCGTATTAGTGCCGATATTGTGAATCGTCCAGCAAGTGCTTTTGGGTTTGTTCAAAACATTGTCAACGACTACAATAAATTATACTTAGCATATTGTGGGGATGGATTTGCAATTACAGTAGGCGATAAGTGGGAATGGGAAAGCGCATATAAATTAATGTGCAGTAAATAACCTTCGCTAAAGATTCAATCGTAGAAGGTGTATGTTTTTGAAGAATTATAATGTTTGAAACAAACAAAAAGACAGACTTTATATCTGTCTTTTTGTTTACCTAATTTTAAGGATGTGATTAATATAGATAAGAAAAATAAATTCGGAATTATTTACTCAGTCACAAATATAATGAATAATAAAAAATATATTGGTCAAACTACTAAATCTTTAAAAACTAGAAAACAAAATCATTTAAGCACAATTAAACGTAATGATACGGCATTTCAAAAGGCAATAAATAAATATGGAAAGGAAAAATTCATATGGGAAATAATAGATCAAGCATATTCCCAAGAAGATTTAGATAATAAAGAAATATTTTGGATTGATTATTATAACACATATGGTTGTAGTGGATACAACATGACTCTTGGTGGACAAGGAGCAAATAAAGCAACTGGTCTAAATCGTATTGAATATCTAAAAACAAAACCAGATGATAGTCATCCTTTCTTAATATTTGATAAATATGGTAATTTTATTAAAGAATGTGATAATAGACTTCTTTTCTGCGAAGAAAATGATGTGCGTGTAGGGGATTCTATGACAGTTCTTAAAAATAAAAAACCATCTTTAAATGATTATATTTTAATATACATAGAGGATTACTCAGAAACAAATCTCAAAGATAGATTAAAGCGCATTAGATATAATCGTGATTTTGTAGTTTTTGATAAAAATTATCAATATATAGGAACTTGGTCAAATCAATTATTGTGTGAAAGAGAGTTAGGACTTAAAAGAGGATGTATTAATAAATGCTTAACCAACGTTGTAAGAATAATAAATAATCATTATTTCTATTATTTAGATGAATGTCCTGATAATTTAAAGAAATTATGTGTTTAAACAAATCAAAATAAAATAAGGAAGAGGCGATATTCCAATATTTTGCTAATTAATTAAATAGTTTGAAAATATTCAATAATCACACCCCACAATCCTTCTTCCCAAATCGTATAACCAATAAGGAAGTGATTTACAATGCTTTACTTATGCTTATTTGGTTATATTTTAGTAACAATTATGTTTCTATTATTTAACCATGGTGGACATATTAATCAAGAAAATCAAGAAAATGATGATAAAGAACAAATGGAGTATTTAAGAAAGTATAATGAGAGGAAAATGAAAAAAATATAGTAAATAAAATAAGGATGATAAATAAGAAGTTGCTTATACTAAAGCAATTTCTTATTTATTTGACCGGAGGTGAAAATAATATATGTCACTATTAAAAGAAAATGATGGGATACGCAAATTACTAAATGTGGATAAATGGCATACAAATAATTACAATGGTAATAATGTTACAGTTGTAATACTAGATTCTAGCGAAGGAAAACCATTAAAAGGTATGGAATCATATTATACTGATGTTTTCGGCAAAGCAATTAAATCTGGACATCCAGTTAATGTGGCACAAACGGTTAATCAAATATCCCAGAACTGTAAAATACTATATTTCGACAACACTAGAAATAAAGATGCTGTATTTGATTGGGTAAAAAATCATGTACAAGAGATTGATATTGTGAACATTTCGTTGGCTGGTTTGCGAGGAATGCCTACTGAAGATTATCTAAGATATAAAGAATTAGATTTAGTAATTTGTGCAGCTAGTGGTAACGATTATTATGAAGACCACATAAGTTATCCGGCAAAATATCCCTTTGTAATCTCTGTTGGTGCCACAAATAAAATTGGAACTATTGTTGACTCTTATAGTAATAAAGGCCCATCTTTAATTACAACATGTCCTAGTCATATGTATGTTAAAAATATTTGTGGAGAAATTCATTCTGTTTCAGGTACAAGTTTTTCAAGTCCTGTCGCAGTTGGATTGTTGGCAATCTATATTGAATGGAGAAAGAAAAATAATTTGCCAAAACTTACTCCAGATGAAGCAATGAAATTTGTAAAAAATAATTGTGTTGATATTGAAGATGTTGGAAGAGATAATAAGTCAGGTTATGGTTTATTTGTTTTGCCTGATTTAGAGGATTTAGAAAAGACTTTGAAACAAAAAGAACCAGAAATAATAATTCCAAACCCAGATTCTACTCCTAAAAAATTATGGAGATGCCAAGCAAACGCATTCTCACAAAAATCTAATGCTGAAGCATATCAACAAGTTTTAAAAGTAAAAGGATATAATTCATATATTGTTTTTATAAATGGATTATACAAATGTCAATTAAATGCATTTAGTATTGAAGCAAATGCAAGAATGTTTTCGCAAAAATTAAAGGATGAAGGGATTAATAATTTTATTGTATATTATTAAATATATAATTTAAGAAGGAATGTTTTATGGATAATGATATTCAACTATTCCCTTGTTACAGTTCGAATTTAAGGGATTATCTAATGAGTAAAGGGTTGAGATATAAATTATCTGCACTTAATGCCAACAGTGGTAAAAGGATGTGGATATTTATAGACAATGAAAAATTAAATAACTTGTTAATGGAGTGGAAGAAGACTAAGCCAATTTAGTCTTCTTTTTTATTTGTGGAAATTTATGAAGTGAAAGGTGGAAATAATAATGGGAAAGAAGAATACAATCGAGGAATTTATAAAAGATGTTTATAATTTATATGGTGAAGAATATTCAGTAATTGGGAAAGAGTATATAAACAATAGAACTCATATTATGATGAGGCACAATACTTGCGGAACTGAATATCCTGTTACCCCTTATAAAATTTTAAAAGCAGGAAAAAGATGTCCTGCATGTTTTGGCACACCTAAGAAAACTACTGAGAAATTTAAAAAAGAAGTATTTGAAAAAACTAACGGACAATATGAGGTTTTAGGCGAATATATTACTGCGAGAATTCCTATTCTAATTAAACATCTAAAATGTGGTAATACATGGTCAGTTATTCCAGATTCTTTTTTACGGAGAAAAAACATAGATATTTGTCTAAATTGCCCTCAAGTACAGAAGATTAAAACAGTTAATATAAAACGTCCCAAAATACAGAAAGTCAAAATTGTTAATATAAAAATACGGAAAAATAAAACATATATATTTCCAGTAGACGTTGATCATTGGCGTATCAAATATGCTCCTATATTTACAGAAAGAGTTGAGAGTTTGGTTGGTGACGAATATACAATTCTCGGAGAATATATTAATGCCAATACGCCGATTTTAATGAGACATAATAAATGTGGCACAGAATATCCAGTTACACCAAATAAATTTACACATAATAGAAGATGCCCAAAATGTAATAATCCAAAAGGAGAAAAAAGATGTGAAGAAGTTTTTATCTATAATAACTTCATAGAAATAAGTGAGTTTGATTATAATAATTTACTAGAAAAACAAAATAATAAATATTATATTCCTCAAAAGAAATTTGATGGTCTAGTTGGTTTACGAAATGGATTACTGTCTTATGACTTCTTTTTACCTCAATATAACCTTCTTATAGAATATCAAGGTGGACAACATGAAAAGTTTTGCAAAGGATTTCATAAAACTATAAAAGATTTTGAGCGACAAGTTGAACATGATAGAAGAAAAAGAGAATATGCAAAAAAAAATAATATTAAATTATTAGAAATTTGGTATTATGACTTTGATAAGATTGAAGAGATATTGGATGGATGCCTTAAAGAACTATCTTTATTAGATAGTTCTTTTCATATTAAAGAAGGAGGAAAAATATAATAATGTCATATTATATTAAACAACAATTAATATCTATGAACAGACCAAAAGAAAAATTTATTAATCTGAAAGGTATCACAATCCACAGTACAGCGAACATCGGAGCAACATCTCTTAATCATTATAACTATTGGAATAATGCAGATAGACAATCATCTGTTCACTTTATCGCAGATTGGGTAGGAGCAGAAATATATCAATTTATTCCTGAGAATGAAATAGCATGGCATACAGGCAGTTGGCAAGGCAACAGAGAATGGCTTGGTGTTGAAATGTGTGAAACGAATGATAAAAATCAATTTGAAATCGTATGGAATAAAACAGTTTGGTTTGTTGCGGATTTATGTATTCGTCATGGTTGGAATGTTGATGATAATGTATGGTCACATAATGGATTAAGATCATTATATAAGGGGATAGACCATGTTGATCCTTACGAATATTTGACAAGAATGGGAAAGTCATGGAAACAATTATGTGATGCTATTAATGCTAAAATTATTGAATTGAAAACTTATAAAGAAGGAGTAAATAAAGTGGCAGATACAATAAAAGAAACAAAAGTAGATAAAGACATTTATTTATCAGTGAGAGTATTAGAATCAAAATCAGATGAAGTAATTAAACAGATTATTAAAATGGGTTATGCTTGCAAAAGATTAGAGCTTGCATAGGTAATAATTTTTTTAATTTAAAAACAAATTCTATTAGAGGTGTAAATTTATAATTACACCTCTTTGCTAACATGAAATATTATTTATATTCAGTTGTTTATGTATTCGCAAGCTCAGAACTGCCCGATCTGAGACTTGCTAGGTAAAACAAAGTACGAGCTTTGTTAACCTTGATTAATAATATCATAAGAAGGAGGGCAAAGTCAACATGAAATATCAACAAATGTTAACTGTGAAAGAGGTGGATGAGAACATGTGGAATGAGGTTTGGAATCAAGGATTAGACACCATTACTCGTTTTTTTGACAAAGGAATACTTTTGTTGAGTATTATTGGAGCTTTATTTTTGAGTGCTATTGGTTTTCCAAAACAAATAATTGTCTTTATAGTTGCTCTAACCATAATTGACATAATTTCAAAACATATAAGTATTGTAATCGTTAATTATGGTTCATTAAGTTTTAAAAACTATTTTACTGGATGGAAAGAAAAAGTATTGACATCAAGACAATTGAAAAATGGGATCGGCGTAAAAACAATTATGTATGCGTCTTTACTCTACATATCTCATCAATTAGGAATTGTTGAAGGAATTCTATTTGGTCAAGAGATTTCTTATGTGATTTATAATTCTATTATCTTAGTGGAGATTTCAAGCATATTGGAAAATTTTATTGCAATGGGAAATAAATCATTAATACCAGTATTGGGTTTTATTCAAAATAAGTATAAACAAATTTTTGGGAATAAATAAAAATAATAATAAAGGAAAGGAATGGTTTCATGAAACCAGAATTTAGTTCTTACTCCCTTCGTCTTGCAGGATATTTAATGTTGCAAGGATTTGTACTTAAATTAATGCGAGATGACCAAAAATCAAAAAGAAAAATATTTATCTTTAATGATACTCCTGAACTACAAAATGCGATTCAGGAGTATTTACGTTTCAAAAACAAATAATTAGGAGGAATGTTTTAATGGGAAAAGGTAGGAGATATACTATAGATGAAGCAGATAAATTAGTAGATGCAAAAGGTTTCAAATTATTAAGTAAATATTATACAAACAGTCAACAACGATTGGTGCTTAGAGATAAAGAAGGTTATTTATATTTTACACGATTAATGGCACTCTTAACTAACAAAATCCCATATAAGTTTGATAAGTATAATCCATATACTATTAGAAATATAAAATTATTTTTGAAATTAAATAATTTTAATATTGAACTTGTTTCTGGAGATTATAATGGAAATAAAATTAATTTAACATTTAAAGATTTTGTTGGTTATTATTATTTTTCGAATTTAAATAACCTAATAGTACCTGAGAGAATATTGGCTAAATTTCATCAAAATAATCCTTATACAATACAAAATATTAAATTATGGTGTAAAATAAATAACAAACCGTTTGAAATAATTAGTGAAACATATGATGCAAATGATAAACAAATTAAATGGAAGTGCTTAAAGCCTGAATGTGGAGAAATATTTGAAATGACTTGGAGTAATATTTATTCCAATCATGGGTGTGGTTTTTGTGAAGGAATGCAAGTAGGAATTTCTAATTGCCTAGCAACCCTTAATCCTAAATTAGCGTCAGAGTGGCATCCTACTAAAAATGGAGACTTAACACCGTTTGATGTAACTTGTGGTAGTCATAAAGAAGTTTGGTGGCAATGCAAAGATAATCCTAAACATGAATGGAAAGTTGATGTAAAAAACAGAAATATTAGTAATTCCGGATGTCCAGAATGTAATAAGTCTAAAGGTGAAAAAGAATGTAAAAGAGTTTTTATTAATAAAGGATTTATTGAAATAAATCAAGACAATTACAATAATATAATAGATAAAAATAATAATACATATTTTATACCACAGAAGACATTTAATGGATTAATAGGTTTAGGTGGAAGTCCTCTTTCTTATGATTTTTATTTGCCAAATAGATATAGTCTCTTAGTTGAATATCAAGGGGAATACCATGACCAAGTAATATTACTATATAAAAATGAACCAAGAGAATTAGCAGAAGCAAGATTGGCAAAACAAAAAGAACATGATAGAAGGAAAAGGAAATACGCTCAACAAAACGGATATGATTTTTTAGAAATTTGGTACTGGGATTTTGATAATATTGAAGAAATACTAAATGATTATCTTGAAGAATTATCTACAAAAGATGATTCTTTTAACAAACACCCACAAAAAAACAATAAAAATAAAGAAAGGATGATTTAAAATGGCTAAAAAATGGTACGCATCAAAAACATTGTGGAGTAACGCAGTAATGCTCGGAGGTTCAATTACATTAAATGTTACAGGAGTAGATTTAATTACTCCTGAAGTTCAAGCAAGTATTATTGTAGTAATTAATTTAATTTTGCGTGTTGTAACCAAAGAAGAAATTACTTGGTAATCTTTAATCAGATTTATTAATTAATCAAACCAATAATATCACAAATTAGAAGCCAATTTAAAGGCACTATTTTTTGATTGGCACAATCTATCACATTAGTTAATCTAATTGATTCTAGACCTAATATACTCACTACAAACCATGTATATCAATGTTTTTAATGAGACAAAAATTTTAAATTATGGCAAAAATTAAAAATTACATCAGATTAAAAAGCATCTCTTTAGGAGGTGTTTTTTGTTGTGCCGTAATGCACATTAAGCAAACTAGGATAGGCCATCTAAAAGACACAATCCTTAGTGTTTGTTTGCTTAACTACCTTTTAAGGAAACCAAATAAAATATTAAAGGAGATGTTTAAGAAATGATATTAACAAAAATGGTTAAAGTAAAATGGTATAATAGAACTAAAAAATGGTATGAGAGCAAAGGATATATATTTACAAAACTAAAAGATATTTTTGAAGTTAAAGTAGAAGATTTACCAGAGAATTGTGGAATGGTAAAAATAACTGTAAAATGCGATTGTTGTAGTATAGAACCCATAAATAATATTGTATATAAACAATATCAAGATTGCGTAAAAGAACATGGACAATATTATTGTAATAAGTGTGTAGATAATGGATATAAGAAAACAACAAATTTTAAAGAATGGTGTTACGATAATTTATTTATAGAAACCGCAAATAGAATCATATTTCACTGGGATAACAAATTAAATATTGATGAGAATGGGAATGTAATTAATCCAGAAGATGTTGATTTTAATTCTCTTGGGATTGATGGTAAGGGATACTGGTTTAAATGCTTTGGTAATCATAAAGATCATTTATCAGAGCAAAAGAGTATTAGTATTTTTACAAAAAGTTATAATAATGATTTTCATTGTAAACAATGTAATAGTATTTCTATAACACATCCCGAATTGGAAATATTTTTAGTTAATAAGAAAGATGCACTAAAATATTCTATACACTCAAATAAAAAAATTCCAATGGTTTGTCCTGACTGTGGTTACGAGAGAGAAAGAAGTATATCTCAATTAGCTGAATTAGGATTACGTTGCCCGATATGTTCATCAGGGTATTACCCAGAAAAATTTGTGTTTAATTTTTTAGAACAGTTACATAAGAATTTTAAAACACAATTGAACAAAAAAACTTTTAAATGGTGTGAAAATTATAGATATGATTTTTATCTTAATATAATTAATGGGATTATAGAAACTCATGGTTTACAACATTACAAAGAGGTAAAAAGATGGGGAAAATTAATTAATACTCAAGAAAACGATAAAAATAAAGAAAAATTAGCTAAGGAAAGTGGGATAGAAAATTACATAGTTCTTGATTGTAGAAAATCAGATATGAATTGGATTAAAGATAGTATAATGAATAGTCCCTTACCACAATTATTAAATTTTAAAGAGGAAGATATAAATTGGTTGAAGTGTCATTGGTATGGATGTTCAGGTACAATTAAGAAAACTTGTGACCTATGGAATAGAGGAGTTAGAGATATTAAAGATTTGATAAATAAATTAAATATTCCAGAAAGTACAATTTTAAGACACATAAAACAAGGTATTGAATTATGTTGGTGCGAGAAAGAAAATTTACATGGATTAATTATAAAAACAGGAACTGATAAAAAAGTAGAATTAAATTATAATCAAGTAAATGAGATTCGACAAAAATGGTATACATCATGTAAATATTTAGAAAAGGACTTAGCAGAAGAATATCTAGTTTCTGAAGAAACAATATATAATGTTATTAACTTTACAGGGGGATATGAAGGACAACTTTAGTAGTAAGGTATAATGATTTAGATTTATGATTAATTTTAAGTTATAATTTATGTTTATTATTCGTTTAGCAAAAGTGAAAGTTAAATGTATCAATTAAATTAAAATTCCAGTTTTAATGGATAGGGATTATTGAGTTTTAAAACTGTTGCTACAGTAGGGTTTAAGAGATCATCGTTTTTGATGATCTCTCTTTATTAATGTCTAATTTTATTACCATTCGTATTTACCCTTTTGTTTCAATATAATGGCAGGAATTCTACTAATATCTTTTTCTTTCCTTTCCCCTCTACTTTCTTCATGTCTCATTCTTCTATATATTTTTTGAGTCTCTTCGTACTTATATTGTTTCTTTAGTGATATAAAATTCTGTTTAAATTCTTCATAGTCCATATCTTTCCTTAAACTATTACAATCATGACAACAACATACGAGATTTTCATGGGTGTACCTACCACCTTTACTCTTGGGTAATAAATGATCCACAGATTCATCAGTATGTTTGCCACAATAATGACAAGTATAATTATCTCTTTCAAGAACTTCATATCTTACTATCCAATTTTCATCTTCATGGTCAATTCTATAAATCATATCTGGTTTATATACTTGTGCTCTGCCCTCTACAATATATTTAATAGCTTTTTCTAGTGGTACAGTGTAAGTGGCAGTTAAGTATTTACTTTTAACAATAATTTCTTCTAATGATTTATCTAAATTTTCTAATCCGATATCTGTATATAAAAATTTTAACATTTTTTCATAAACTTTTAAAGATTCGCATTTCATACAAATATCATTTGTAAATTTTCGGAATTGATATATTTCTTGAGGAATATTGCATTGTGGGCAAGTTTTCATTGGTGAATATCCTCCTTTAAGGATTGTTTGTGTTGGAATATTAAGTTATATGAGTCTATTATATCATATTTTAATGACTTTATAACTAAGGAGTTACAGGAACTATAATTCCTTTTATTATTATGTTTATTTTTAATCCCATTCATATTTATCCTTTTGTTTTAACAAAACATTAGGAATTTTATTAGTTTGTTTCTTTTTTAGTATATTTTTTGCTTCTATTTGCTTTTTTGTTTTCTGCTGTATTTTTAAATATTTTTCAGTTCTTAGTAATAATAAATTACTTTTATATTCTTCATAAGACATATTATCTTTTTCTATATTGCAATCGCCACAACAACAAACTAAATTATCTTCGTTGAATTCTCCACCTTTGCTCTTAGGAATTAAATGGTCAACAGTATCTCCTTTAACTCCACAATAATGACATTTATAATTGTCACGTTCATTAACATTGTATCTAACAATCCAACTCTCATCTTCATGATTTGGCATATAAATTGTATCTGATTTATAAACCTGTGCTTTACCTTCATTTACTAAAGAAATGGCTTCATCAAGAGAGATTAACTTTTTGGAAATTAAATATTTACTTCTAAGAATTATGTTTTCTAAAGTAGTATCTAAATTTTCTAAACCAATATTTATACTTTTATATTCTATCATTTTATTAACAGCTTTTTCTATTTCACATTGAATACATTGTTTTGTTTTAGTTCCTCTAAATTGAGAATCATCTTTTTCGATTTCGCATTTGGTGCATCTTCTCATATGGGGATACCTCCTATTAAGGATTTGTTTATGGTGTATATAGTCTATTATATCGTATTTTTAATGGTTTTATAACTATGAGTTACAATAATTGTGACTCTCTTTTATTGTGTTCAAATTTATTGATTTTCAAAAACTACTTAGAGAGTAGTGAAAACTATTCTAACATTTCTTCTTCTTATTTTATTAGTAAGGAACTGCGAAGAGGAGAGTTAGATTTTGTTCTGACTTTTCTCTAAGTAGTTTTTGTGTTTATAAATGATGATTCGCAGTTGTCTTTTATGAACTGAAATTACTAATAAAAATAAGAAAGAAGGAAAAGAAAATGGAAAATGAATTAATGTTGGTTGAGTCAAAAACAATGAGAGAACAAATGGTAGTGAGTGTTAGCGAAGAAAGAATGGATGAAATATTCAATAAGATCAAAGGACTTGTATTACTCCCAGATGATACAAATATTACAGTTGAAATGGCATCACAATATTTTGAAGTTGACAAGGAAACTGTTAAAAAATCTATTCAAAGAAATAATGAAGAATTGGTTAATGATGGTCTTAAAGTGTTAAAAGGGCAAGAATTAAAAGAATTTAAAGACTTAATAAGTGGTGGGGACATAGCGTCCTTACCATCTGAAATCAAACAATCATCAGTATTAACCATTATTCCACGAAGAGCAATTCTTCGCCTTGGTATGTTACTACAAGATAGTCTTATTGCAAAACAAGTAAGAACCTATTTATTAGATGTAGAAGGAAATACAAAAGTAGAAGACAAATTAATTGCCCTTACACAAGATAGCAATGATTCACTAAAATTAATGAATAATAAAATAGAATTATTAGAGCAGAAGAATGCTATAATTATTACAGATAACGAAGAATTGAAACATAATATAAATATGTTGATTATGAAAGTAGATGAATTATTAGAGCAACCACTCTTTAAAATCCACGAAAATGCAAGCAGGGCATACGATATGTTAATTATGGTTGAATTCCCAAATGCAATAGAAACAGCAGGAATAAAATTATATGGTCAAGGTTATGGAATGTTCAATAAAGAATTTGAAAATTGGACTGGTATTACTCTTAATAATAAAATAAATAAAAAACAATATTGGATTTCTTATTATGGAATAGAAAATATAAGGCAATTCGTTTTAGGAGTAGCACAAAAAATAATAGTCAAAAATGATAAAGGAAATTGGATAAGTAAATCTGGGATATATAGCAACAAAATTGAATGGAAAAAGATTTTAAATGAATTTAATAATAAATGTGCTTACTGTGGTAGTGAAGAAATGCTTTTAGCAGAACACATTATAGCCCAGAGTAGTGATGGTAGTAGTGATAAAATTCAAAATCTTATTAGTTCATGTTCAAGTTGTAATGATAAGAAAGGAACAATGGATATGAAATCTTGGATAGAAATAAAAATGAAAGATGGTAGTATGACTAATGAACAAATAGAAAAGATTAGAGATCATGTTAGAAAATATCGTTTATAATAATAATAATACATAAATAATATTATCATATTAAATAGGGGGTTGTCCAATTAATTTGGATGGCTCCTAATAAATTATTACATTTTACAAACGAAAGAGAGGTTAAAGCATTGGAAACAAATGAAAATATAGAAGTACTTAACCCATATGGTTTTATCTACATTACAACAAATATGATTAATGGCAAGAAATATATTGGTCAAAGAAGATTTAAAAACAATTGGCAAGATTATTTAGGTAGTGGAGTTTTATTAAAGGAGCAATTAAGGAAATATGGTAAAGAGAATTTTACAAGAAAAATAATTGCAATAACTTATTCTAGGAAAGAATTAAATGATTTAGAAGTGGAATTTATAAAAAAATCATGATGCCGTAAATAGTGGAGATTATTACAATCTTTCATCAGGAGGTGGAGGTGGAACATATAATGTTAAGGATAATGAATTTAAGAAAAGGCAATGTGGATTTAAAATAAAATATAAGATCAAGAAAATTGCTCAACTTAATATTGATAATTATGATTTCATCAAACTACCTTGCAATATACATAATGATATTAATATTTCAAATACAGAATTAACAATTTTAGCGTTAATGTATCGTAATTACATAGAGAATAAGGGTATAAGTCTTTGTTCTATAAACATGATTGTAAAAATAATGAGATTTGATGCTCAGAAAAATCATGATATTATTCCAATCATAAAAGATGCTATCACTAAATTAATAGATAAAAAGTATATTACAGAAATATACGACTTGTATTCCAACAATATTACAACGTGTGATATAAATAAAGACACTATATTTTACGTTAAAATGATTAAACCACCAGAAGACAATTACTTTATTGTTTATGACAGAGAGATTAACTATATCCTTCAAGAACTAGAATCAGAGAAAATAAGTAAATTCAATATCATCAGATATTTTATCTCTTGTTGTAAATTTTTGAATAATAACAGTGATAATAATATTTTAACTCAAGATAAAGTAAGAAATTTAGTAAATGATTTAAAAACTTTCCAAAAGTATAATGAAATACTTCAAGATAAGTTAAAATTAATCAAGTTTATTTGAGCAAATGAATTAATAAAATAAATAAAAAGGAATGATTTTTATGACGGATCAAACAAATAAACCAGAAAATAAAACCTTCTATATAAAATCGATGAAGCTTGCTGGATACCTGATGATTCAAGGCTTCGTATTACATGGAGTAAAACCAGAAGAGAATTCTAATAGAAATCTATTTCTTTTTACAAATAGTCCTCAACTAGCAAAAGCAATAGAACAATATAAATTAATCAAGAAGTAAAATAATTACCTCCCTCAAAACTAAGCATGTAATTATTTTACTTAACAATAATCAACAGTAAATAAATTACCTACCCAAAAAGTGAGCATGTAACGACAGTAATTACTAAGATTACCTACCCTAAAACTGGGTAGGTAATAAGGTGTAATAAGAGTAACTAAGTATTAATAAGAGAGAATAATATACTCCTGTACGCTAAAGCGATACAGAAAATTAACAAATTATTTTTCTTTCTTCTAATGAATATTGTAAACAAATTAAAGAAAGAGGTTTTTAACAAATGACAGAAAAACAAATAGTAGATAATTTTTCTAAAATTCCTAATACATTATTTTATACTAAAAAAGATTCAGTTGAGAAAAGTATTTTATCTTATACAAATAATAATCATAGAACATTTTACATTCTAGATTTTATTTATATGAATAAGAATATGAGAAATATTACAAATTTTCACCTAAAAGATATGATTATTGATTGTGGTTTTACATATAGCACAAAGAAAGATGCTTCTAGTGATCAGTTTAAAGAAATATTGTCTATATTGCAAAATAAAAATATCATAAAATCAGATACTAATTTTAAAGATGATAAACTCAATGGGAAAATATCATGTACATTAGAAATTGATTTAGATAATCAATTTTTCTTACTTTATGATTCTGAAAAGAATAAAATTCTAAATCAAACATTAGATAAAACAAATAATATGAAGTTACTTATGTATTACTGTTACTTAAAATGTAGAATGTATAAACGTCCAAAAGGAGATGAATTAGTTAAATCGGGTGGAAGGTCAGAAGTTTGTTGGGTATCATTTGAAACAATAACTAATGAGACAGGTTTTACTGATGAAACGATTGATAAATATAATAACGTGTTAATCGAATTAGATATGATTAGAAAAGATTCAGCAGGATTATGGTATTATAAAGATGATCCTAACAAATCACTAAAAGAAAGTTGTAATTTTTATACTTTATTTGTCGATGAAGAAACAGCAATTAATGATCTTAAAGAAGGAATTAAGTTCTATAAGAAAATGGATATTAATTCTAATAAAGTGTTTGCTAAGAAATACTATAAAAACAATAATAGAAAACTTAACGGAGAATTAGGTTCTATTATTAAGAAAGAAAATTTAGGGACTGTGACAGCAGAAGATATCGTTAGAAAAGGCGAAATATTAGCATCAACAAAACCTGATGAAGAGAAATATAAAATCA
>Ga0209728_1000751_pt1 | contig 23365 bp, 24 predicted proteins | sample RifGroD1_FD_183997 | JGI IMG/M metagenome (GOLD analysis project Ga0209728, IMG submission 183997) | Groundwater microbial communities from Rifle, Colorado, USA - Groundwater D1 (SPAdes) (version 2) | ecosystem: Environmental > Aquatic > Deep subsurface > Groundwater | place: Rifle, Colorado... | reverse complement strand
TGATGCTTAAAACTGCAATAATCTTTTGGAAATATCTTACCATCATAATCACATTGTACTTGAACAATTGCTCTTGATGTAGGTTGTAAATCTGAAACTTTTACTATAATAGTAGATTTACTTGATATGATTGATTTACCATCCTTGTTAATAATTCTTGGAATTTTGTATCCCAATACTTCAAAATGACTAAAATTACTATGGTTTAAATTTACTTCTACCTCTTTTGTTAACAACATCTCTAATTCCTTCTTTCTACACATTTATTGTTCTCTACACTAAAAAATAGAAAGAAGAGAGGCGTGTAGAGATGGGTAGCTACTCCCAAATTACCTCTCAACTTTGATCCACATATTCCTGTGAATAACAAATAATCCAAACATTTCTGCTTGGATTATCGACTTACCCACAAAACTTTATTTACTCATTTAAAACTTAGATTTTATATTATCCATTACATTCCGAAATGTACATCTGATGATCCGACCACCCTAATCTCTTCATCTCCAAACTCATCTCAAATAAAGCATCAACAATACAATTAGGACATCCTTCTGATGCCATTATTTTCTCAAATGCTTTACCAACTGATGCATTTACAATATCATCATGCCTTTGGGAACGACAGTCATCACACATACATTCTCCACAGTCGCAATCTACTTCTCCGCATACAGAGCAAACATCTTCGTCTATCATATTTCCATTCTCCGTTTCATTATTATCATCCATATTACAAGTACATTCAAAATCATCACATTTATTTTCACAGTTGCAGCACTGACAATATTCCTCAACGCAATCTTCATCAACTAACTCACAAAATACTATCTTACAATCTTTACCACCCAAGAACTCTCTAACATCACCAAAACTCATTCCACTGAATACAAAATAGTCTAAGTCAATACCTTCACTATATTTATATGTTCCAGTTTGATCCCATTTAGCAAATTCGCAAAAGAAATCAATATCTCCGTCTTCGTAAAAAGACATGGAAACATAGTATTCATCAATTTCTGAAGACAATTCAACAGAAGTTGCTTCTAAATCATACTCATTACCTAAATAATCATAAATATAATGTGCTAATTCAAAATTACATATAAATGTAAAATCCTTATCATTTTCAATATGAGAATCAATAATACCTTCAACTTGTTCAATTGTATATTTTTGCTTATTAATCATTTTGTATTGTCCTGCCTTTATAATTTTATTTTACTCTTCAACTACGTCAAACTGACTCAAAAATTCTTCTAATTGATCCTCTAATCTAGCAGAAGTTTTAATCATTCCATTGCCAAGTTCGTTATAAACATTAACTAAAGCTTCTAAATTTGTTTTTATCCTTATTGCTTCAACATAACTTCTTAACCCTTCTAATGCTTCATTATCATCTATTTCTCTGATATCATAAATTACTTGTAATAGTTCTTGACACTCTTCACAAGCACACTCTTCTACATTAGGATTGTTTTTATTAATATTTACAACTTTACAATTATTTTCAGGACTTCCATTCATTTTAGGTAAAGGAGGTAAAACGTATAGTGATTCGTCATTTAACATTGAATTATAAACTTCTTCAGTTACATATTTATCGTTGATTTGATATGTTTTTTCTTCTCCATTAATAATTTCTTTAAATTTAATTTTTTGAAAACTCATTGTTATTACCATTTAACCTTTCAGACTTATTTTATTTAAGTTTGCAGTCATAAACACAAACTACTCCACCGTTACCTATAATACTAACTGTTTGACTTGGCTCACCTATTACTCTGATCCCAGTACAATACGAATCGTTGACACAGAAACTTCCAGACATGATTGTTTTTACTTTTTGAATAGTATCAATACTGAAGTGATGGGAATGACCAAAATATACTAACTTTGGTATTTCTCCAATCATTAGTGTTAGTTTTTCTACTATCCTACTAGGAGTATCTTTATCGCCATGTGTAAAGAAACAAGTATTTTCTTTAACTTTTCCGACAGCAATTGTATTATCAAGAATAGAATCATGAAACACAATATTTTTATGATTAGACATTCTTGCTTTTAGATACCAAATAATAAAATTCTCGTATCTTTCACTGTCGATAGATTCTTTTTTATCTTGAAAATTCCTAGCATGATTACCTGTTACAAAGTAAATATTGATATTTTCAAAATGTTGACTTAATTTATCTAAAAATTTAACCATATACTCTGAGAAATTTTGTACTTGACTTACAACATTTTCTTGATTAGAATATCTTATAATATTCATGTGTACTCCTGATATCAAATCACCTAAAAACGCTATATGACAAGTGTTTATCTTATGTGTCTTTTTAATATCTAGTATTTGCATTGTATAATTTGCTAATCTTTCAAGAAAAACATCTGTATTGTATTTCTCAAACTCATTATCAATAGTTAATGCATAATGTGAATCTGAAATTGGAATTATCATTTCATTATCTTCACCATATTTATGTTCTGGAATGATAAATTCAAAATCATTAAACTTTCCATTTTTAATAGATGATTCTAATAATTCTTTTAAACCATCGCTTCTAGCAGATTGTCTTATTAAGGTATTTAATTTACTTCTTTGGTCTCTAAGACGAATTCTTTCCTTCTTTAACTCAATTTCCTTTAAATCAAGAGAAGAAAGTTTCTTTTCAACAATATCATCTTTAACAACTTCTAACTTCTTTAAAGTCCCATCGCTATCCTGCCTCTTCTTGATAAACTGCCGATAATGTTCACCAGTTTTAAACGGAAATCCTTGATACTCATTTAAATCATTCCAAGAAGGATTTTTAGTATTAAGTATTTTCTTATATTTATCTCTATTGTTTTTAAAATCTACACCGATAATATAAAGTTCATCTTTTGATTTTGACAATATTTATTAATACCACCTAATATTTATTTTTATTTTACAATTTCAAAAATAGATTAAAAAATAATCCCAGAATTTCGCAGCGATAGCTAGAAATTATGCAAGCGTAAGGCGACAAAGCCTTACAAGACACATGCTCCCGTTTCGTTCCTTTGACATGTCACAAGATAATTGTTTATATTACATTAATATGTATTTATTACTTTGCTAGTTATCCTTGCAGGAAGCTTTTCATTACGCAATTTTTCGCTATCGCTTCAAAATTACTTCATGAATTATATTACTATGGTTTAACTATTTGTTTTTATAAAGTTGTCAATCTGAATTTCCCTATATTATATATAGTATTATACCATTATTCAAAATGACAACTTTTATTTAATTATAATTTATTTTAACTCTTTTTACTTTTTGTTTAATTGATTTGCTATCTTTATTAATCATTGTATTAATTAATTTATCTCCATCATCTAAATAGTTTTTGCTAGTCCTTCTAAGTAATTTTTCATCTCTAGTTTTTCCAAGAATATGATTTTTCTTTTCTTGGGCTTTATTATTCCTATTTTCTATATTTCCTTTCAACCTATCCATAACCCCTACATTTAATTCCATTTGTGAAAGTGCTTTTTCTTTATCCTCCAGTCTTAAATCATATAATTCTGTCCATTTTGCATAAATATGATCTTCATTGCAAATGATTTCATAAGACTCATAATAGAATAATATATTTGCTTCTTTCATTAGTATTTTCTTAACTTTTTCTTTGAAATTGTTCCACATTCCCTTTTTAATTACTTGTTGTTTTCCTTCACAATGTAATTCATCAAGAATTTCTCTTTCAGTATGTAATATTAATTGTATTTCTTCTTTAGATGCTTTCTTATGTCGCATATCTACTTTATAATTAACATTGTAGTCAAATGTTTCTTCATCAAATTCATCTAATCCAGTATTAACTTCATTTACTATAGCATTTCTATTTTTATTAGAATCAATATGAGGTGTAGCAATACAAACTGTTTTTGCAGGAGTCCAAAATACTAATGATTTCTTCTTTAATCTATCTAAAGCATTTTCTAGATTTCTTTTAAGAGTATCACCAGATGATTCATAAAATTCTTGAATATCTTCTTCTGATATATTCATAAATTTAGATAACTTTGGTATTCTTTCTTTGCAAAAAGCATAATTATCATTAATCATTTTTAATTCTTTAAGCAATCTATTTCTTGATAAGAATACTTGACCTCTATTTCTATCTTGGACTAAAAGGTCTAAAATTAATTTTTCAATAATATCAATATATGCTACATTGTTATGACTACCACCTCTATTATCTACCATGTCTTCAACCTCTTTATCATATATTTCATCAATTATAAATTTATTTCCATTCTTATGATATTTAAAATAATCATTCCAATAGTTTAATTGATTTATTTTTGCTCCACCTGTTTTAATTTCTTCCTCAATTAATAAACACATTTCTTTATAATTTTTAACTATTAAACCTTTTGATAACTGTTTTACATTCAATTCCACCACTCTCTTTCTTATTTAACTCTCACTTCTTGGTAATGTAAATACTAGCAAGACGAGGTGGAGAGTTTACCCCTAACGACAGGTAATTAAGCTGTCATCCTTGCTAGTAAAAATTTTAAGACACATCAAAAACACCTCATTATTTAAGGTGTTTTAATCTAACTTAATATTAAATCAATTAAATTTCCTTATTATATTTCCAAAAAGTGTCCACAATCAGCACACCATAATATTGTTTTACCACAATAAAACTTTAGCCAGAACCTATTTTTGAAGCATACTGGGCATAATGTATCTTCATTAATGGAATCATAAATATTAGTTTCTTTCATTTTGTTTAATCCTCCTTAGAGAGAATAAAAAAGTCTTCCTAAAACAGAAGTCTTAGTCAAATAAATCCTATAAAATACAGTTTCTTGGATTGTAGAAGGCAATTTTTATCTAGGTTGTATTGCCAAACCTCTTTAGTTTAGATTATTAGAGGATATTTACCATGAAATAAATACCTCAATGAAGTCAGTTTATGAAACTACTTCCAACTTAGATAGATTTAATCTTTACAACATCATTACTATTTATCTGATATGAAGGCAACCACTAAAATAATTGCAGTCGCCTTATTTGAATTCTTTGCAAGAAAATAACTTTTCGTAACTCTCTTGCTCTTTCAACATTGAGTCATAACTTTCGTATTTCTTCAATGTATCCACATAATTTTATTATATACTAACCAAAGCATTGCAAAATAAGACTATTTTATGAGTAATTAATTAATATTTATTATTTGTTCTTGTTGTCTCCTAAGAGACTAATTTTATATATCCATTATATCAATTTTATATCTCTATAAAATTTTAGAATTTAATTCTAATTTTAATCAAAGAAGAGCGTGATTAACGAAACGATTATCGTATTTGCTTTAAGTGAAATTAATGTCATATTGAATTTGTGAATGATGATTTTTGTGTTTAGTGATTGATTAGCGATTTATTATCTTTACTATCAAAAGTAAAACCTGCTTGTTAAATCTACATAATTATGCATTATTTGAAATTGTTTTTGAAATAAGATTTTACATCTAATTTCAGATGTATTGTAGATAATAGTCTATCTTGCTTTGCTTCTGGCTAGTTGTTTTAATAAGAGAATTGTGGTTGGCAATTCCCTTATTAATTGTCTTGGTTAATTAGATTATGAATCAATAGAATATAGATATTTACTAACAATATCTGCTATAGAATCATGAACACTATAAGGGAATTCATATTCAACAATTTCTTCCATCATAGATTTTTCAATAGAAATACTGAGCTTATCAGCTTTTTCTAATAATGTCTTATAATTATCACTAACAATATTTCTATCAAAATTAATGGTCTTAGTAACTACTACATCATAGCGATATGAAGTTTCATTACCTTCCTGATTAAATTTGAACCCAGTTCCAACCGTCTTTTTCTCATCTGTTTTTATATTGATAAGATTATTTAATACATTAGCTAAATTTCTAGATTGTTTTGCATTTGATATAGCAGAATCTAAACTAAGATTTTTATTATCCTTAGTTTCAATCACTATATTTCTTTTCGCTAACTCTACTGAAATTTCTAATTTAGTCTTTTCTGCAATTAATAACTGCACAAGACTAATGATGTCAATTGTTGAAGCGTCTGCATATTCTCTAATTGTTGTGGTATCAATCTCTTCATCTTTAGCCTCTGGATTTGACTTCTCTTTAAAATGTTTTTCAAGAATGGAAATAGAATTATTCTTATTAGAAAGATATGAAGTAAGAGATGAAATAGTTTTATCAATATAAACCAATGTGCGAAAGGACTCTTTTAGTGAAATTGTTGAATTAGTGTTTTGTGAATTAGACATATTTGTTGTTTCCTTCTTTCAATTTGTATTTTCTTCTTTGTTAGAGTAATTAACTCAATTCTTAATAATTTAAATCTTAAATCAGGTGGCGTAAAGCCAAAATATAAATCAATATTATATATTATGAAGGAATTAGTAGCTTGAGAAGATAATATTTTTCAATATAATCTTACATAATTCCTTCATAATACAAGCAAAAATGCATCTATAAACCCCATACTCTTTATCAGAGCAATGCCTGTCTTTCAAGGACTTACTAACTTATGCACATGATTTTAGGGAAGGTTAGCAATTGCACTAGCGTTGACCTAATTTTATCAAGCCCTAAAATAAGTTTTTATTGTTGTTGTTTGGCTTATGCAATTTCAAAAAATAATCATCACAACAATTTATAGATGAAAGAATGTTTGGCAAACCGCCTCATCTAATTATAAGCATATAAAAATCTTTAGCGTCTTAATTAATATTAATTAAAATTAATTAATATTAGAATTTCGCCTAGCAAAAACTCTGCTTATCATGTTTTTTCTTGATATTAATAATTATCCTCTACTAGATTCTTTTAATATATTTACACATTCATCTTCATAGAACATATTATCACTCCTTATATTTAGTGATTAATCTTCATCATCAGGTTCTTCTTGCTCATTATCACCAGTTAAATCCTCAATCTCAACATTTTCATCCAATAAAAACGCTTCACATCCATTTACAGTAACATCAAGACCAATATAATTATTCTTTGTCCCTTCTAGTTTAGATAATTTATCTTCCCACATACAGGTTCCACGTTTTACACAAATTGGACAGAAATTTTTATTGTTGATTATTGACATATTTTAATTATTCCACCTTTTAATTGTTTATTTTAATATTATGAATGAGTTTTAGGTCTTCATCCAGACCAATGGATATGGGTTTAAAGTCTCCATTCCGACTTATATAATTGATTGTATTGTGCTACCATGTCTGTTCAGGACTTATGTGGTATCACAATATTTATAATTTAAGGATTAATTACGCTTTTACAGCATCCTTGAAAACCTTACCTGCACTGAAACTAACACGGAAAGAGTCCTCAGAGGCCCATTTCTGTCCCTTACGATCACCAAATTGAATTGTACCCTCTTTACCTTTAGTGGCTTGTTTCTCCCAGTTTCCGAAGCCTACTAATTGCACCTTAGAGCCTTTTGCTACTTCTGCAATGACCGTAGACGTAAATGCTGTTAGAAATACCTCAGTGTCTTTCTTGGATTGACCTGTGATCTCAGAAATTGCGTTAATTAATTCTTGTTTATTCATGTTTATTTTTATCCCCTTTTTATTCTTTAATAGTATCTGCGTACCTTTAGTACCAGACCCGTGTTTTAATTTGTTGATTTGTTATTTTAAAATTATATTGTAATATTTATACTTTATGTTTTATAATTTACACTAACCAAAATCCATTATTAAAATAACTTCCCTCCTTGAATTAATATTTAAAGAGGTAACAGATATACACTCTGTCCCTAACTCCATACAGTAATACAGACTGAGGGAGTAAAATTGATTATTTTATCACATCTTATCAGATATATCTGCCATTCTACTTCTCCACACATTAGGAAGATGCACACAACCAAACATATCTTCATTCTTGAAAACATCTATTGCTCTAAGCAATCCATTATTTTTACCAACATATTCAACCTTGTCTACCTGTTGATAAGGATCACCTTCAATTATTATTTTTGCATCTTTACTACATCTGGATAAAGCAAGTTTCATTAAATCAGGTGTAGTATTCTGTGCTTCAGTTATATATAGAATTTGATTATCAGTAATTTCCATTCCACGACTATCTGCCATCGGTATCAATCTAATTTTATCTTGTGTGATTAAATTATCTACAATGCTTTTATCACCAAATTTAGTAATAAGCATATTACCTATGAAATTTTGCATACCCTTCTCGATGGAATTGCCACTGTAATAACCCATATCAACTGCTCCACGAACTTTTGTTGGATTATACATTACTACACAAGTGTCATATTTTTGATATTGTAATGCCCACATAATATACATTAAACTACAAAGACTTTTTCCGCTTCCTGGTTTTCCTGTAATAGCAGTAAATTGATTATTATGTAAACTATCAATACATAGTTCTTGATATATATCTTTTGGTTTTAGATTTCCAAACATCATACTCTTAAAGTCTTTTTTTACAATGCTCTTAAATCCTTGTGAAGTCCATCTTTGTTTATCTACAATTTGATCATTAACTTTAAGCAATAAATATTCATTAATATTTAGATTCCATAAATTTGCTTTAGTTTCTGATTCATACCAATTAGCTAATTCATATTCTGACATTTCTAAGATTGTGTAGCCAGTATATTTTTCACTACTATTTTCTGTTGGTTCAAACTTACTATAAGGAATCCTTAAATCTTTACACTTTTGTCTAAATAAAATATCATTACTATAAGCAATAAATGTATTATCATTTTTCCACATCTTATATAATATAGAGATAATCTTATTATCCATATTATCTTTATCATAATCTTCAGGAAGATCATAATCAGTCTCACGAATAAGATATGTAATTTTGTCCTCGTTATCATCTAAATATCTACATGCTCGTCTAGCCTGGAATTTTGTTTCTTCTGTTTTACCATATTTCCTTAAATTATCCATCTCACCTGCGACATATCCAGAAAGGAAAATATGGTCAAATTTCTCAAAAACTTCTTTTGGGTAATCCATCAATACACAGGAGTCTATATATTGTTGATGATTTAAATCTATATATGGTTTATTGGGCAATATAAACCAATCCTCTACTGTTTATTTTACTGTGATTTATCATGAGACACCTGATGCACCTTTACTACCATCCATACCACTATCAATAAACAAATACTTCTGATTATCCCTAACATCATCAATAGTCTGCTTATTTTTATCATTCTGCTTCAATCTGAGCAAATAATTATAATATGGATCTGTAATATAGCGTTGCTTACGAGATTTGCTACTGAATTTCCCTATTACTACTAGGTTGTCTCCATAGTTTCCGTGATGCTGTTTTAAAATTTTTAGATTTATTAGATAGTTCATGTCTAATTTGCTGATTTTTTCCAATGTTTTGTATTTTGATGCTCCTTTTAGTTTGGAGTTTATTGTTTTTTAAGTGTTTATATAAGTGCTATCGACCAAAACACTTATATATCAAGGGTTTTATCCCTCATACTAGTTATACTGAACAAAACGCTACAACACTTGTGTAACAAGGCTTTCAAGTCTTTTCTAAGTGATTAGATTTTTCTGTTTTTGATACCATCTATTAAAATTGTCTCTATTTTGTTGATCCCTAATTGATTTCCAACAAGTTTTACAATATTGTTGACGATTATTAGTTGGCAAAAAAAGTATTTTACATTTACCATTATTACAATTAGAAACGTTTTCACCTTTCCATCTTAAATATTCATATACAAAGTTCCTAAAGTCACTTACTACAATAGAAGTTTTACTACCATCGTCAATATAATTAACTTTAATATTTGTACAATTAACCATTTTTGATGGATTGATTAATCCTAATTCTTCTAATTTATGTAATAGAATTCCTTGATCTTTAACTTTTATAACCACTTTCGCATCGCTAAATATGTATTTTTGATCTACATTAACCCATCCAAGTTTATTTGTATTCATTTGATTATAAATTTTTGCATAAACTAATAATACGAAAGAAATTTTTTCATATTTAATATCATTTAAACTCTTAATTATGCTTAACTCATTATCTGTAATTTCCACTTTGTTTATATCTAACAGAATATAATCTTTGTCTTTATATATTTTATTAATAATATTGTCAAAACTATTTTGCCACTTGACTGAATTGTATTTTTTATAATTATTTATAAAAAATTTATCAATTGAATCATAAACCTGTTCCTTAGTCATATCTATAGAAAAATAATGCTTTGCCAAAATTCTTATTGTATTTGAAGTTTTCTTCTCATCAATATACCCTTCTTCTAATGATTTTCTTAATAATTCTTTCTCATTTAACATCAATATCATATTCTTCCTCCACATCTAATTCACTTATATCTTTGACAAACATTGAAAACTTTTCTCCACCATATTCTATATTCCCTTTATCATCTGCAATTGGGTATTGTACTATATTATTGTTCCTTATTAATAAATTCTTGATAATTACATTTCCACAAATATCCCATGCAAATTGTTTAGAGTAATTGTTTTTATAACATAAATCAACAACAATATTACATAATTCATCTTCATTGTTACATATTTCTTGTGCTTGTTTCTTGAAATTTTCCTTAAATACAATTCTTTTTGTCTTTTCTTCATCTTTATCTATCTTGCTTTTAGATGAACTTTGTGCATGTTCCCTAAGTTTAATATTGTAATCCTCATAAATGCTTTTTATATCAGTAAATCTTTTCTTTGAATATTTAGTAGGACTTTTTAATATTGAACTATCAAATATATCTTCTTCTTTAGTACCAATACTTTTAAATCCATCAAATTCCTTTTCGATTTTCCAACAAATTCTGTTCATAACCGAATTATTATTGAAAACAGGCATCTTTATGTAATAATACTTTAGAAATTGCTCTTCATCTTCATTCCTATCTTCTTTTTCAATTAATTCTTTAACGTCTAATCCAAATCTAATCAAACAATTTTTATTTACATCAGATATATATTTCTTGTATCGTCTCATTAAATATGGATAATTGTAAATAAAGAAATATGGTTTTTTATCTGCTAAAATTCTGATATTAAATTCACTTTTATCTGTATTTTTTGCAAAACGATAATCATACCATTCTTTTGGCATAGGTTTACTAATACACCCCTTAATACGATCAATTGCATTTTGTTGATAATTCTGACCACAAATAATTCTATACTGTAATTCCTTATATTCTTCGCTCCCTTTATCAAAACTACTAGCAACGTCAATCATGCCTGTAACTTTATTTGTAGTCGAACCAATGGCATCTCCAAATCCATTTTTATTTGCTCTAATTAAATCATTTTCTTTGACAATTTTCTTTGGAGCAGACTTTTGAATACATAATACTGCATCTAATTCTCTAGTATTCTTTAAAAGAACTGGATTATTAGTTGTTAATACCTGATCTGAGTCTTTATCTGCCCCATTTAAAGCATGAGTAGTAGTATCCCATGAATTAAATATAGTTACTGTATTTATATATTTATACCAATACTGCATTTCTGGAGTATTTTTTAAATTTAATATTCTAATATTATTATGACAAGTCATTGGGGCACGATAGCATACTACTTTATCAACATTTTTATCATTCCAATACTTAGAATAAAATTCTCCTGCTTTTAATAATCCAGTCACAGGTAAGTTAAATATACTTTGGGCAAGGGAAAATGGATCTCCAGAGATTATAGAATAGTTAGCTGAAACCTTGAGTACCCCAATTTTTGCATCGTTAATACGTTTCTTTATAGAATTATGTATTTTATTTTTCACAAATGGATCTTTTATCATTTCCTTATCAACCATTAATGCCTTAATAAAATCTGTTTCTTGAGTATCATAACTATTTTCAAATAAGTGCATTCCCCTTAAAAATAGAATACTCTTAATAGGATCATTTCCTAATACATCATGTATTTCTTGCACAGTTGGTTTTATTAATTCATCTATGTCATCTTCAGATAATTCATATGACTGTGCAAATTGATAATTTAAATACCTTTCATTTTCTAATTTTTCAGGAGTTACTTTTGTTACACTAAATGTATAATCATTTTCCTTGCAACATTTCATATAATCTTCTAGACTTTTATATGAGTCCCAAAGTTTTAACATTGAGGCGGTAAGCACTAATTGAACATTTCTGATATCTCTCTCTTTTCCCCAAATATCTTTAACTATATATGATTCTGCAAAATGATATGCATGATCTGTGTAATCAAAACAAAAAACCATGCCCTTACAGAAGCTATTTCTCAAACAGAAACCAGATGCAATTGTATTACAATCTTTATCAATTTCTTTTCCCCATACTAAACTTAATTCTGGACAAATCATGCCATATCCATCATTTTCATTTAATTTAATAGGATAGTTTTTCTCATAAGTCATAGAAGGATATTCTGTTTTAGAATCATCTAGCAATATCACATCACTGTAAAATTCTGTTTCACAATCATCTACAACTAATATTCCTTTAGGATCTGAAACAGGAATACTAGCACTACATGTTAATGATTTATAACTTTCTAATTTAGCAGGGACAAGTTCTTTACTCTCATCCCTACCATTTTCAATTCTTTTATGCAAATCATCATAAATTTGTTCATTCACATAAATAACTGTACTTTTTTTTGCTCCTCCATTTGTAGCAAGGAGTCTCTTGAATTTAATACCATTTATATAGAATTTTTTAGTATTATTCATTCTATCAAAATGCTTGTTTTTATCAATAATAATACAGATATAGTCTTTCACAAACAAAGTATTGTATAATAATGCATATAGTTTTTTAATTTTATTCCTATTCTCCATATTAGTATCTTGTTTTTTTAAGTCTTTTATTTGTTTTCTAATTTTATTTGCGTCACCTTCAATATTCTTATCTTTATTGATAAATCTAAGAGTTGTGCTATCTGCAAGTGATACTAATTCTTCATTATCTATTGCCTCTGGAATTGTAAGTGACAAATTCCAATTTGATTTACTTAACCTAGATGAATGTATTTTATATATGTATCTTAGATTAGTTTTCTGCTTTGCCAATATTATAAACCTCCTTTTGTTTTAAATATTCATCATAATACATCCAAATCATTTTTTCTCCAGTTTCTGAATGTATTCCGCAATATTTTCTTATATTTCTACAACAATTAGATATTCCAGATGGGAATATATTATATTTATTACCTGCTTCTTTTTGAGAATCAAATATTTCTCCGGTTGTTATGCATATTATTTTTTCTTTGTGTCCACTATTTTTTATTCTCCCTAATCTAAGGGTCTCTTTAGGATCATAATCACACCAATTAAATTCAACTCCTTTTTTTAGATACTTTACTATTGTCTGATAAGCTAATTTCATTAAACCTGCTATTTCTTTAGTGCTATGTATCCCGTTGTTCCATAAAATACACGCATCTTTAATTCTATTACTAGAAGCAAATTTATCACATTCATCCCAATCTATAATAGATAAATCAAATAATTTGCTAAATTGACTATTTATTATACTATTTTTAATCCATTCTTTGTCTGATTTTCTACAGTCTATTACTATATAATGACTAATATTATTAACTTTAGCTAATTTTTCTTTTAATGTATCATTTTCTTGTTCTTCTTTTATATTTCTTCCTCCGCACGTAGAGAAAGATTTTTCATAATGCTGTCTACCATGTGTTTCTATCAAAAATGTATAAGTTTCTATTTTAAAGTAATAGTCATATTTATTTTTTAATGCCCATTCAAAAATTTTTTGAGTTTCAAAATTTATGTTTAATTGTTCTAATATACTAAACATAAATTTTTCAGGATAAGATATTCCGTCACCACATTTTTTGCAAGAAAACCCATTCACATATAAGTCTGAAATTTTCATTTTTCTTATATTTTTACAATCTGGACATTTTGTTAAAATATATTTATCAGAACCATAACTATATAAATATGAATCATTAATATCTAAAAAATATTTTACCATATACAAGTGCGTTGTATGTATATCATTTATTCCTCTAATAATTTTTTTACTTGGAGTGCAACATACTGGACAACCATTCCCAGTAGTTAAATTTGGTTCATTCATACTTCCCTCATCCCAACCACATTTATTACACTTATATTTATACCATTTTTGATTTTTCTCATTATAAAATTTATCAGTAATTGTAATATTTCTTTTATTGTCTTTAAACTCTTTTCCTAACTCATATTTAAATTCGTTGGAATATATACCTAGTAATTCTCCTAATTGACAGTATATAAAATTACTCGTTCTGGTTTTATAAATTGAATTTGATAAATACTGTATCCATAAGCAATGTGTTTGTTTATTATATTCTTTTATAGTCACATATCCTTCTATATTGTTATATATAAACTTAACTTTGTGACCTATAGAATTGCTCCAATTAATTCTTCCCTTTTGATTACTTTGTTCATACCGTGGTAAATTATCTAAAAATACTTTATTCAATTAATATTCTCCTTATAATTTATTTATTAATATCTAATAAAAAGGGATAAATCACACCAAAATAACCATAATTTATCCCTTTAAAACTCACCTTCTATCGGAAATTATTTATTTAAATATTACTTATTATTTCTATATTCCATTTGTAACTTACACATTTCTCTATTATAGCTATTTTTAACTCTTAACTCTTTCATAAAATTAATCAAATAATCCTTAACTATCTTGAAATCACCCATAGGAGTAAAATTTAAAATCTTAATACTGGATTTTCCAACTCTATCAAAACTATCTTCTTTATACCAATCAACTAACACAGGATACTCGTCCTCAGATGGAACTAATGTGTTCTTATTAATATTGTTTAACAAAAACTCTTCTAATTCAGATATATCTTTTATTAATAAACCACCATCCTCATCGTCACCTTCATAGTCATAATCTTCATATTTTACATCTAATTCTTCACAAATGTCCCATATATTTTCAAACATAGGAACATCATTTCCTACATAATCTTCTGCTCCATGTTTAAGAAAGAATTTTAATATTCTAACAAACTCTGAGTGATTATTTATTATACATTTATGACCACTATATTTATAATCTTTTAATGCCATTGTGTTTATATCTCCTTTATTATTTTATTTTAATAATCCATACAACTAACTACTTCTATATCCATTCTCTCAGAACACTCACCACATATGTATCTATCTTTGTCTACACTTACAAATATATCTTCTATTTGTAATAATTCTCTAGAACAATAATAGCATGATTCAAAAACACTATTGTTGTCAGTTTCACTATTATGAGACAATTGATTTTGCATTTTCATTTTTCACACGAACCTCCGAAAACACAAAGTCAGTATAATCTTCTAAAAGTATCTCAATTTGATTTCCAACATTCTCAAACAATTTGCTTTCTAACTGCATACTGCCAACACAATACCCCTCTACTTTTTGCTCATTGCTCCTACACATATGTAAGCAACCCATTCCATTAAATTCAATATTATTAACTCTTCCTAAAATTCTTACCAATTTGTTATTAATGTTTTTACCATTGAAAATGTTATCTAGAATATTGGTGAGTGATGTTTGCAATTTATATGAAGGTGATGTAATTATGTAATTTATTTTATTATTAATTGAATTTGTGTCAGATATAGATAGTTGACCTTGGAAATGATAAGTTTTCATATTTTTATTTTCCTTCTTTCTACTATTAATTTTATTTTGTATTTGTATTAAATATCTTGACCTTGAGTGATAGAATTACCATCATTTTCCAACCCTGTAATCAGCCTATAACTTGATTCTTAAAATGACAATTCAAAATAAATGGGCTGTATTGATAGCAAAAATCTATCTGCTATAATCTTACCTATTGAAGAATTGAACGTCTTAAAATAAGTTTTAAATTGATTTTCATTTATTAATAATATTATTTATTTGTTCTTATGTAGTTTACTTATAATATTCCCATATTAATTTCTCTCCTGTTTCTGGATGTAATCCTGCTGATCTAACATTGTTTTTACAACATTCATATATATTTTGTGAAATAATATTGTATTTCCTTCCGGCATCAGCTTGTGATTCAAATATCTCTCCAGTAGTTAAACATATTACAGGTGTCTTTAGTTTCGGATTATAGTCACACCACCCTAGTTCAACTCCTTTTTTCAAATATATCGCAGATGAACCTGTGCTTATTTTTAATAAATCTGCAATTTGTTTTGTATTTTTAATACCACTTTGCCATAAATCACAACATTTCTTTACAAAACTACTACACGCCCATTCATGGCATTTCAACCAATTTATATCAGATTCTTTGAAGTTAAGTAATTTAGGTAATTCTGATTCCATTATACTATTTTTAATCCATTCTAGATCCGAATATCTACAATCTATTACTATGTAGTTCTCAATACCATTGTCTTTAGCTAGTTGTTCTTTCTTTTTGTCATTATCTTGTGTCTTATTTAATGATTCCCAATTACCTTTTGTGTCTTTGTAATGCTGTAAACCATGAGTTTCTATAATACAATTTATATTTTCTATGTAATTATCATACTTATAATTTTTACACCATTCAAAAGTAGTTTTCCCCAATTGTGTTATAAAATTTTCATCCAATTGTTCTAGTACATTAAACATAAATTTTTCTGGATACGGAACTCCATCAGAGCATCTGGAACATGAAAATCCCCTATGTACAAAATCATAAATTTTCTTATTCTTAATTATATAACCACATTCTTTACATATTAATGAAATTTTTACTTGTGATCCAGCTGTATATTTTAAACCATCTTCTTTATTTTCTAAGAATTCCATCAAATGTGGATGAGTTATAGATATTGTTCTACACTGATTACAATCAATATTGTATTGTTTGCCACTTGTAAAACTAGCAATGTCTCTTTGTTCTGATTCGTGTTCAGGATTTTCTAAGCATTTAAACCAGTAACCCCTTTTATTGATTCCACTTGATGCATGACTAACATCACATGGTTTTAAAATGTTACCATCTTTATCAATATTTTTATTATAATCCCATCTTTGTAGTAATTCGTATGATTCTTCTGTAAATAAATTTTCACAACACCATTCCTCAAAACTTATCCATTTTTTATATCCATTTAATGCACAATTTCTACAATAATATTTACCATCTTTTTTTGCTGAATTATTATATTCAACTAACCTTATTCCAAATATTTTATCTTTACAACAATCACACTCTGCATCTATTAATACACCAGATGAATCTGATAAGTCTTCTACTTTTACAGTTATTTTTATTCCTTTTTGAGTAGAAATTCTACCCCATTTTGTTTTTATTTTTGGTATTTTGTAATCTTTATCTTCATACCATTTTATTGTTCTAGAATTTAAACTAACTTCAACCTCTTTAGTTATTATCGCCAACGATGATTTCCTCCTATTTTATTTATTTACTACATAGCCAAATTTATTTATTGTTTGTTTATTTTTCCCTTTAATCTGAAAATGTAACACAGAATGAATTTTATCTATATCCTTTTCATCCACAAGATAGACTTTCTCTTCACAATCAATATGTAAAGTATATTTAACTCCTAATTCATCAAACTGTGGTAAAACTATATTTGTTGTGCTTTGGCCTTTTGGGAAATATATAGCCAAAGTTCCTTTATCATCATAGCGATAAGTTTCTGTTTGTGATTTTCCAAGCAAATAATTATCTGATTCATTTTTAGTTGGTTTATTTTTGATTAAATCATAAGGCATATGTATTGTATAAGTACCAATGTATTTTAGAATTCTTATTCACATCCTTTCGTAAATATTTATTTACTATTTACCAATCAAATCAACTCAATATGTATTATAACTACACATTAACTTCTTATTATCACATTCTTTACAAACTAAATGAACCCAATGTTCTGTGTAACTATCATCATACCACATATTAAATTTTTCAGTATGTTCAATTGAAGTATTATTACTATGACAATTTTTACACTCAATATGAAAACCTATCTCCATTAATTTCACCTCCTTTGCTACTTAATTATTATAACATTATTTTCACAACATGTCAAATAATTATTTATTAATTTATGCTATTGCTTTATCTCCCTTCTCTAAGTAATTTATCCAAATACTCAATAGTATCAAATAAATCCTCTAATATATTTCCCTTCTCTGTATTAATCGAAATATAACCATATTTATTACATATATCAGAGAATTCACAGTATGTTGGATCATTTTCTTTACATTCCATGCATTTATTTGGGTTTTCTTCATCTTCTAGGTCTTGAGAGAATAGTAATTGTTTTAGTTTTGTTAGTTTATTTGTGGTTAGTATGCTCATTTTTTCACCTCCTTTGTGTTTATTTTATTTATTGGATTTATTGGATTTTTAGGCAGGGGTAGGTTTGTGAGTATTGTTTGATTAATATGTAAACAGTACCGTCCCTTGCCTATGTGATAATTATAGCATTTTTGGAATGTGATGTCAAGTAATTTTATTTATTGGTTTAAGAATGTATATAATCTTTCAACTCTATCTTCTCTTATATTGTCACCATTTCTTATCTCAGTTTTTGTTTTCTTTTGCCAAATACATTTAAAATCATCAGGAGCATTATATTCCGAAATTATAACCGTATTATTTTCCGACCACCTCCTCATAACTTCCCAAAACTCTGTTCTGCAACTTCAAAGTGAACACTATTTAAAGTATTCATCTTTCTTAATATAGAATTTTTAGAGTTTGGACAATAATTATCACCTCTTGAATTAGAAGCGTATCCACCAAACCATTTACCTGCAAAACTACATCCGAATCCTACGAAACCTGTCAGATGTGGTTTCTCATCTTTATTATTTTTTATGTAATAATATTCTTCTTTAGTAATACTATCAGGTGGAAACCATCCATTTTGAAGTTCTTTATACATTGCTATTAAATATGGATGTTTATCATATGCTATTCTTTTATCAGTAATTTTACTTAGTATTATACCACCACCTACAAATGGTTCTATGTATGTTTGATTTTGTTTTCTTATATTATTTAGATACTGCACTATATCTTTTGCCGTTTTTGTTTTTCCTCCAAAATATTGTATAATAATCTATCCTTATTAATATATTTTATTTATCTCTTCTTAATTATCCAACTGATCTTATTTGCTTTCACGCAAGTATGAACATCGAACTTAGTTCTCAATATCTTACCATTAGCCCACCATTGCCCTTTTAACCATTCTAATTGTTTCTGAGTAGAGGGTTCATATTTCCATTTTGCTTTTCTGTCTAGGAATGTAGAATATTTTCTTGAAGCGTATTTTTCTGCTTCTTCAATGAGATTGATTAAATTATCATCCTCAGATATGTAGTCTTTGGTATTGATTTTACGGAGGAACTAATAATAAATCTTTTTTGTTATCTTTATGTAGTTTGCTAAATTCATCAAATTGTTCTCTAGTATTATTACCGTATCCATATTTAGAATGGAATTCAATATGTAAATATTCTTCAATAACCATTCCTAGTCCATATTTATAATGTAATCTCAGGCATTCATCTGATAAAAATTTTAATTGTTCATTAGTATAATCATTAATTATTTGGTATATAGGAATATTATTTTCCTTAAAAATTTCTAGAATAATTTCTGTAAATGTTTTATAATAATGATGTACAATTAACTTTTTGTTAGTGTTTGACATAAAACATCTGAAATTGCTATTCTTTAAACTATCAAACTTCCACTCAGATATAACTCCTCTTAGAAAATCACTGATAGTAGTTATACCTCCTGCCCAACGTGGATGGTTATCTCCTACTCCAACAGTTAGATAAGTTTCATTGTAACATTTCTGACAAGATGCGTGATTATTCAAAACTCCAGTTAAACCAGATGTAAACTCACCATGTTTTGGACAAATAAACTCACATTTAATCTCAGCGATGCTATTTCCTATAATTTTCTGATTAGATTTAAATGTATATCCGAATATGTTTGTTAATAAATTTATTTTTATATTGTTTATTAAATATTTGATATTTTTTATTGTATATATAGTTATATTAGCACAATTATCTTTACAAATAGAATAGAAATACATTTCTGCTAAATATCCATCTTTATGTTTAAATATTATCTTGTCTTTCTTTAAAATATAATCTCTAAAATTATCTTTGTCAAAATTCCATTCTATGCTTTGATTTGACTTTATTAAATAATTATTTATTATTTCTATACCATCTTTTTTCTTAATTGAATATCTTTCTTTTGATGTTTCATTTCTTAATGCAGGATGCTTTTTGTTTCTCTGAAAGACACTCCAACTCATGGTGAATTGTCCTAATTTTGGTTTGGAGATACAAGTCCAAACTAAGTTATATTTATTTGCCTCAAAAATTATATCATCATCACTTAATAAAAAGTAATCAGACGCATTATTTGGCAACCATATATTCTTAATATTCCATATTGTATTAGGATTGGATTGATGAAATATTAATATCTTTTCTCCTCTCAATACACTTCTCAATCTTGTTCTGATTCTATACCCTTCCTTAGTTAAACAACTTATGAATTGTTTATTATGTTCATATTCAAATGGTTCAATAATTATCAACCCAACACCTAAGAATATTTTCACCACACTTTCTTTATTATATTTGTTATTATTCCATACACCTTTTTCGCTCATTCATTATTCCTTTCCAATATTATTTATTACATTATGTAATTCATGTCCATTAGTTTCATATCTAAGCAGTAAATATCTTTTAATGGTGTCACTTAATTCAATCTCTCTGGCACAACGAGTACAAGCAACATATACAATTGCCATCTCTTCGAATAAATTTTCATTAAATTTTTTCTTTTCTGGATCAACCTCAATAAACTTATTATAATATTCATTTTCAATATCAAAATGATCATCACTTATGTATACTGGTAATATATAATTTTGGCCCTTACTGCGATGGATAGTAGAAAACAATATATCAGCATTTTCTTTTTTAGTTACTGAGTTATTTTTAATACCATTTACAATATCAATAATTCTTGAACCATATTTCTTTACCATTCTAATCAATGCCAATAATTCTAAGTCCTTTGTTTTTTCGCTGTAGTCTTCTAATTCCCCATAGTTTTTAAACTTAGATAATATTTTATTTTTAGTTTGCTTGCCAATACTAAAATAATAGCAATCAGAAATATTTTCAAAATTATAAGATTTATAACTACCCTCGAAGTAGAGTTTCTTATTTTTATCTGAATATAATGCTTCAGCAACTTCTGCAAATATAAATGCGTTAGTTCTACATAAACAAACATAAGGTTTACTCTTATCAATCTTATCTACTATAATTTGTTTTGTGTTAAATCCTTTCATTTGAATATCATTATCTGACATATCACCAATGATTAAGTTTGCAATATGAGCTATATTTTGTGACACTCTAAATGAAGTGGTTAATGTATATTCTTTTGCTTCAAATAATGGCATGATATTTACTGCATTACGCCAGGAGTACAATGCTTGGAAACGATCTCCACAAATTACTATAGATTTAACATTAGAGTTAGTAATAATATCAAACATCATCTTAGAGCTGTCCTGTGCTTCATCTAAAAGGATAATATCATACTTTTTACTTAAATCTTGTTGGCTTAATTGAAAAAGCTTAAGGTAAAAATCGTGTGTTACCTTAATGTTGTTCTTATAAGATTTCATCATATTCCATAACTTCTCTGACAAAGATATTATTTGACCTCTCATTTTATCATCTTTAAACAATTCTAAATCATTAAATGTTTTAACATCAGATAACATATATTGCTTCATCATTTCATTAATTTTTACTGCTAATTCCATATCATTATGCCAATTAAGATTAAGATCCTTGATAATATCTACAGTTCCATAATTTAAAGTAAGTTTATCTTTGTAAAATCTACCCACATACCCAAAAGCTAATCCATGAACGGTTTTTACGTCAACAAAATTAAGTTTACCAAAATTACCGTTTTGAGCCTCAGTCTTCATTGCTGTATTATAAACCAAATACAATATCTTATTGAATGGTCGTGCTTTAGAATAGTAATAGAGGGTGCTTGATTTAGCACTTCCGGCTAAAGCTGATATTTTTATTCTATCTTCTGTGGAATCAATAATATCTTTTTGTTCTTTAGTTAATGGGTATCCATCATCAGAAATGTAATCCGACAATTCAATAGAAACATTATCAAACTTTTTATTATAAAATTCATCTGAGAGAATATTTGATTCAGATTGCTGTAATATTAATTCATCTTCCTTTAGTATTAATTTCATTTTGAGTTCACATTCTTCACCAAGTCCTTTAGGATGAGCATAATATTGTTTCTGAACACCAAACTTTCTTGTAAGATTTTCTCCACATACTGAGCAATGATATGTATTTTCGGATATTGACTCTATAATATCTACCATTTTATTATTTTGATCTAATGCTTTTTTCATTTAATTGTTACCTCTTTCTTTTCCATTAAAATTAGGTTGTAAATTATTTACTGCTTCTACACTTTCTATTTGGTATGGACGTAATTCATATGCCATTATTTTATTTTCTCCTTCAAAATCATTTTATTTATTATACTATCTATTATAAAAAATCATTTATTCTAAACTTGAAGCGATAGCGAAAGTTTAGCAAGGGAAGTAGCGTAGCGAATGACCGCCGTTCCTGCTCTCGTTTCGTTCTCTTTGATTGTTGTTAATATGTAAACACTATATATCATTATTTTTTATCTCCTTTATTAGTTTTAAAATTATACACGTATATTCCCTATATAACTCTATAGGGTATTTCGGGGTATAATAATTATTTGGTATATTGACCCCTTTTAGGTTGTATTAATGTGTCTAATCTACTTTTAATTACTTTATTTTTCTTTAAAGTTTCCCATTGTTTCGTATCAATATCACAAATAACTTTAATTTCTCCTGCTTTAATTATACTACCATCCCATGTCTCATACCAACTCATAAATTCATCATAGCCTTTAACTTTATTCTTCCTCCCATCTGCTTTACTCTCCTTAAACTCAACCAATTCCTCATCAATCGAATTAATCACTTTGCCTTCTTTACTAGGAAACAATTGATCTATCATTTTTAATATAATACTCTTAATTGCAAATACATGGCAAACAATCTTATCATTACAACTATATTTTCTTAATTTTGTTCTATGAATTTCTTGATAAAAATCTGTAA